>Ga0076083_143_pt1 | contig 5074 bp, 4 predicted proteins | sample RifGroC1_FD_68192 | JGI IMG/M metagenome (GOLD analysis project Ga0076083, IMG submission 68192) | Parcubacteria bacterium GW2011_GWC1_40_13 | reverse complement strand
ACATCGGAGGGGGAGAGGGACTTTATCGGGGCTAGGCAGGCGGTGGCGCTGGTGAAGAGTTTGAGAGAGCAGTTTGATTATCCTATTTTTATCAATGCCGACCACACTTATTCGTTTGACAGAGCTAAGGAGGCGATTGACCTTGGATACGATGCGGTTATTTTTGACGGAACAGAGTTGCCGTTTGATGAAAATGTAAAAATAACTAGACGATGTGTGGAATACGCCAAAAAAATAAATCCGGAAATTGTTGTGGAAGCCGAGCTTGGATTCATAGGGAAATCGTCAAAAGTGCTGGAAGAAATTCCTTTTGGAGTAAAAATTACGGAAGAATTTTTGACTAAAGCTGAAGAGGCTAAAGAGTTTGTGGAAAGAACGGGTATTGATCTTATCGCGCCAGCAGTTGGAAATATTCACGGAATGCTTAAGGGAGGAAAAGATCCGGCACTCAACATTGAAAGAATTAGAGAAATAAGAAAATCGGTTGGAATTCCTTTAGTGCTTCACGGTGGGTCGGGCAATTCGGCTGACGATTTTACTGACGCAATAAGCGGTGGCGTTTCGATCGTCCACATAAGCACCGAAATCCGTGTCGCTTACAGGAGAGCTCTCCAATTGTCGCTTCAAGAAAATCCTGATGAAGTCGCGCCATACAAATATCTGAAAGAAGCTGTCAAAGCGGTGGAGAAGGTGGCGGAAGAAAAATTAAAAATTTTTAATAAAATATAAGACCTGCACAGTCGGCGCATTTCTTCGTTGCTTCGCTCGTTTGTTCCCGCGCAGTATAATAATACAGCTTGGTCGTCCCGACGGACATCGGGACGCCTTGAACTGCATCCAACTGTGCAAGTCTTAAAATAAAAAATACATGACAAAGAAAATATATGTGACTAGAAAAATTCCTGAAGCCGGATTGAAAATGTTGCGGGACAAGGGGTATGAATTGGACATCAATCCGAAAGACCGCTCGCTCAAAGAAAAAGAGCTCGTCTCGGCTCTTAAGAAAAAGGATTACGATGCGGTGCTTTGCCTTCTGACTGACCAGATTGGCGGAAAGATATTTGACTCTGTTTTAACCGCAAAAATTTTCGCTAATTACGCGGTCGGGTTTAACAATATCAATGTTGAAGAAGCGAAAAAAAGAGGGGTGACAATTACCAATACTCCGGGAGCTTTGACGGACACAGTAGCGGAACACACCATCGCTCTGATTTTAAGTTTGACCTGCCGAATTGTTGAAGGTGATTCTTTCACTCGCAAAGGAAAGTTTAAAGGTTGGGCGCCGATGCATCTTTTGGGAATGGATTTGAAAGGTAAGACACTCGGAATTCTCGGCGCCGGAAGGATAGGATCAAGAGTCGCTCATCACGCCAAGAACGGCTTTGAGATGAATATAATTTATTTTGACGTGAAAAGAAATGAGGAATTTGAAAAAGAACATAACGCGAAGTATTTCGGAACGGTTGATGAAGTGCTGAAAGAGGCGGATGTCGTATCTGTCCATGTTCCGCTCCTTGATTCCACCCGACATCTTATAAATAAAGAAAGATTGGCAATGATGAAGAAGACCGCCTATCTCGTCAATACTTCTCGCGGGCCGGTGATTGACGAGAACGCTCTGGTTGAAGCTTTGAAAAATGGAATAATCAGAGGCGTGGCTTTGGATGTTTTTGAAAATGAGCCAAAACTCGCCAAAGGATTGTCAAAACTTAATAATGTCGTCATCACCCCCCACATCGCCTCCGCCACGGAAAAAGCCAGAGATGAGATGGCAATCCTCGCCGCGACAAACATCATCGCCTTTTTTGAAGGAAAAACTCCGCCGAATGTCGTTGCCTAATTGATACTTTCTATAATTTTTTGCCGATTGTAATTTTCATTGCTTTTTTTGGTTTTTCTTGTATCATAATGTTTATTATAGCGGGGTAGACCAGTAGTAGGTCGCAAGGCTCATAACCTTGAGGCGCCGGTGCAATTCCGGCCTCCGCAACAAGTATTAAAGAAAACAATCCTGTTTGGCGAAAGCTGAACAGGATTGTTTTCTTTATAGGTTCATATTATATTAGATGAATTAAATTGTCGGCGTAGCTCAGTTGGTTAGAGCGTGGGACTCATAAGCCCAAGGTCGGAGGTTCGATCCCTCCCGCCGACACCAGGAGGCGGAACGAGCAAACTGCTTTGCTCGTGTGAGGCTTGATTACGAACACTTGGAGTAATCAATGGCCGGAAGAAGCGAAGGCGACTGAGGCGTGCCTACAGGTCTTTTCAGCAGAAAAGAACCTGTAGGTCGAAGGCCTGAACATGTCTTGAAGCTTTGCGAAAGACAGCGAGCCGGGGTCGCGAACCCCTCCCCAGTTTTACACTTTCGAAATATTCAAAATTAAAACTGGGGAGGGAACTTGTGACCGAACTCCCTCCCGCCGACACTATTTATCATATTTCAGTTTCTTGCCATTTGTTTTTTGTGGTTAGTATAATTTCCTGTCACGAGGTATAATGCATTTGTGCCTATTTATAAAAGTGTAAATAAAGATTTTTTCAAAATATGGACACGAGAAATGGCCTACGTTTTAGGATTTTTTTCAGCTGACGGATACATTACTGTCAACAAGCGGGGCGGACAATTTTGGTGTATTCAAATAACCGACAAAAAACTTCTTGAACAGATAAAAAAAGTCATTAAATCTGAACATAAAATCAGCGCTAGACCGAGAAGCCGAAACGAAAGCGCTTTATACCGCTTACAGATAGGAAGCATTGAAATGTGCGATGATTTGAGAAAGCTCGGTTTTTCAGAAAGAAAGACGAAAAGCTTGGCTGTGCCAAATGTGCCGGATAAATATTTCTCCGATTTTGCAAGGGGGTATTTTGACGGTGACGGCAGCGTGTGGATTGGTTTTGTTCATAAGGAGAGAATTACCAAATTGTTGGCTATAAGAGCGATCTTCACCTCTTGCTCTAAAGGATTTTTAGAGATATTAAAATCAAAATTAGAAAAAAATAAAATCACTAATGGAGTTTTGAGAAAAGGAAAAGGAAATTATTACCGTCTGACTTACAGTATCCACGGGTCTTTGAAATTATACGATTTTATGTATAATCATAATATTAAAGATTTAGGCGACTTATATCTAAACAGAAAAAAGAAAATCTTTGAAAAATTTAAAAATGCGGCTGTAGCTCAACGGTAGAGCACTCGCCTGTCACGCGAGAGGTCGTGGGGTCAGCACCCATCAGCCGCGCATTGATTTCAATAAGCCAATGTAGCTCAGTTGGTAGAGCACCCCCTTGGTAAGGGGGAGGTCATCGGTTCAATCCCGATCATTGGCTCTAGCAATAAAAAAGAAACTCTTCGCGTCTCAATCAACGCGTAAATGACATTGCAGACATGAATGAAGAAACTAATTTAAGTATTTATGAAATTTAATAACCCGTCAATTCAATTTGCCATTATTATTGCCGGAGCGATAATCGCTGGAGCGTTTTATTTTAACGCGCGAGGAAATGGCGCTACTGACATATCACAGACACAAGTGACGGATGAGAGGGTTGTCGGACTTGAAAATATGAATCCTATTATGAGTGATGATCACATTCTAGGCAATCCGAACGCTCCAGTAAAAATTGTTGAATATTCGGATTTTGAATGCCCCGCTTGCAAACTATTTCAAACGATAATGATGCGGGTGATGGATGACTACGGCAAAAGTGGCAAAGTGGCGTGGGTTTACAGACAGTTTCCGATTGACCTGCTTCATCCTTTAAACGCTCGCAAGGAAGCCGTTGCCTCCGAATGCGCTGCGGAGCTTGGCGGGAACGACGGGTTTTGGAAATTTGCAAATCGTTTCTTTGAGATTTCGCTTTCAAATGATGAGACGGACATAAAATCCGCAATCCTGCAGGTGGCGCGCGAGATGGGTCTTGATGAAGAGCAATTTGCATTCTGTCTTGCGAGCGGGAAATACGACGCGCATATTCAGGAAGATATTGATAATGCGAACGCGACGGGAGGCAGAGGGACACCGTGGAGTATTGTTGTCGGGGAAAACGGCAAAAAATATCCATTGTCCGGTGTCTGGCCGGAGACGGCGATAAAACAGTTAATAGACCGCGCCCTTAAAGATAAATAATAAACTTAAATCACAAACTTCATTATTCGCGGAACACGCATATCTGTCGGCTGACGGATTGCTCTGCTCGCGCCAGTCGCGCTCCGCAAGTTTCCGCTCATAACGAAGTTTGTGATTCACAATTAACAACTTTTATGATTTTTCGCGCTTTTAAAAAAGTTTTTATCGGGCTTGTCGCGGAGGTGCTTTTTTCAAGCGGTTCGTTCTCGGAAAGAATCGCTTTGCCCGTGAGCCTCCTCGGCACTATTTCCACGAACTTCACGGCATTATCCGCCTCTTTTGTAATCGCAATGGCTATTCTTTTTGGAATGAATGTCGCGATGACGACATTTTTTATCCGCCGCAGAATTTCAAGTATCAGACAAAACGGCATAACGGCGGGACTCATCGGGACTGTAAGCGGAACGCTCGGGGTCGGATGCGCGGCGTGCGGTTCTATTCTACTGACATCGCTTTTGGCATGGATTGGAGCGGGGGCGCTCATACAGCTCTTGCCTCTGCGAGGGGAAGAATTCGGGATTGCCGGAGTGATTATTCTCGCCTTGTCTGTTTTTCTTACCGCCAAACAGATTGAAAACCCCGCGGTTTGCAAGATTTAACTTCTCAATCTATATTGACAAATAGGGGGTGGGGGTATAGGATATAGTCAGGTCGATGTTAAATATTTTCATTAACTCACATAAATTTTCAAAATAATGTTGGATCAAAAATTAAAAAAGAGGGCGATACATCGGGCGAAAATCATTCGCGGTCAGATGGATGGACTCATTAACGCCATCGAGAAGGAGATATATTGCACCGATATTTTAGAGCAGTCTCTCTCAATTCATCGGTCGCTTAAAAGCCTTGACGCCTTTATCCTTGAAAATCATCTGCGTTCGCATGTAAAACACCAGATGCAACACAGAGGCGAGGAAGAGAAAGCCGTCAAAGAATTAATCAAG
>Ga0076083_147_pt1 | contig 5507 bp, 5 predicted proteins | sample RifGroC1_FD_68192 | JGI IMG/M metagenome (GOLD analysis project Ga0076083, IMG submission 68192) | Parcubacteria bacterium GW2011_GWC1_40_13 | reverse complement strand
CTAATATGTCGTCTAATTGTTTTTCAATATCTTTTAGTTCCACTTTTGCCTTCTCAACTTTTTCCGGAGTTTTTTCTTCTGTAACTGGCTCTGAAACTTCTTCTTTTTCTGCTTTGGGCTTTTTTGCTTCAACAGACGGCAAAGCTTCTGCCTGCAACAGGTCTTTTTTCTTAGACCTTCTCTCTTTCTTTATTTTAAACGGTTTTTTAACTAAAACAATATGCCTGACTATTTTTGCGTCTTTTTTGACCATTTCTTGAACCGCGCTAAGTTTTTCCTGCTCCATCTGAAATTCAAAAACTCCAAAAAATCCGGAAGCGTGTTTTTTTACGGGAAACGCCAGCGCTTTTGGCAACGGATTTGTCTGTTTTACTATAATGCCCTCGTTGCCTTGAATGGTCGAGGCGATTTCCTTTGATTTTGTTTCGGCATCTTCTGAAGTCATTTCAGGGGAAATGATGTACGTTAACTCGTATGTTTGCATTTTTAGATTTTTTTAATTATGATGGTACTATAACATATTGTCCTTGAAAATTCAAGGGCTTAGTGGGATAATTCATCTATGGTAGAGATAAACAAAAATATATTCAAATCGTACGATATCAGGGGTATTTATCCTTCGGAGTTAAGCGAAGAGGTAGCTTTTGCTATCGGAAAAGCTTTTGTTAGGCAAACTGGCATTAAAAAAATTGCTGTTGGGCAGGATGCGCGCATTGCTTCGCCCGTGTTGTTTAGGGGCCTTGCAAGGGGTGTTGCTGCCCAGGGCGGTCAAATATACGACATTGGTCAAGTGCTTACCGAATGCCTGTATTTTACTATTGGCTCACGTGATTTTAAGGCGGGAGTTATGATTACAGCCAGCCATAATCCAAAAGAATATGGTGGTTTTAAAATGGTAAAAAAAGATGATAATTATATTAAAATAATAGCCGGTAAAGATCTGCTGGATCAGGTTGTAAAAGACAATTCTGAAAACGTAGATCCGGCAGACGATAAGATTTTGGAAGTTGCAGAAGAAAAAATTATAAAAGAAGACATTTGGCATGATTACATAAACCACGTTCTTTCCTTTGTTGATTTAAGCGAAATAAGTCCTCTTAAAATTGTTATTGATGCTTCAAATGAACATTACGACACTCTTTATGAAGCGATAAAAAATCTTGTGGACACAGAACACGACCTTGATCTCACTTTAACTGTTAAATTTAAAGGAGTGAGTGTTGATCTAAATGTTAGCGAAAGTCTAATCGTAATAAATACTTTGGCAGTAAAAAGATCTGCATTAAGAGGTGGTTTGTGGAGTACTGCTGGCAAAAGAGTTGAAAAACCTTTAATGCAAACTCTTTGCAAATTATACGGCGTCTCTGAAAGTAATTATTCTTTAAAAATAAAAGGCAAAGAAATTGAAAAAGATGATTTTGAAAGAGAAATTGATTTTTATTTAATTGAAGGTAAGAATCAATACAAATGCGAGATCAAACTAATGGGGCGAGGTAACCCTGAAAGCGCAGATGCGGTTATAGCGCGAGACAGTAAGGTATTTGTGGCAGATAAGCTTTCAGACACAAATAAAAAACAATTAACCAGTCGAAAAGTCGAATGGGTTGAATTGAGAAGTGATGGCGGCTTTGAGAGATTTGATATTGTTTTAAAAAATTTGAAAATTCCACATACAAAATTGTCGCATAATGTTGATAAAGAATTAGAAATCATATTTAAAGAAATTTTTTGATTATAATAATGGAACAAGACAAAACAACACTTTCGCTAGACGCTCAAATTGAAGGGATACTTTTCTGGAAAGGGGAGCCTGTGCGGGTGAAAAAACTTGCTCAAATTTTAAACGCGACGGAAAATGATATTTTGTCGTCTCTTGAAATCCTAAAACAAAAACTTGAAGGAAGGGGAATGATTATCGTCTTCAAAGAAGACGAAGTAATGCTCGGAACGACGCCTCAAATGTCCGCGATTTTGGAAACTTTGACCAAAGAAGAGCTTGTGAAAGATTTGGGCAAGGCTGGATTTCGCGGGCTGAAATTGATTATATAAGAGGCGTGCAGTCTAATTTTATTTTGAGAAATCTTCTTGTGCGCGGCCTTATAGAAAAAGTGGTCAAACCAAATGACCAAAGAAGTTTTATGTACAAGCCGTCTTTTGAATTGCTGTCTTATCTCGGCCTTTCGAAAATTGAAGACGCGCCGGAATACGAAAAAGTCAAAAATGAATTTGAAAAAATAAACGAGCAAGCTTCCAAAGAAGAAGACGCTCTAAACAACACCTCAAACGACCTTGACGATGAGCCTCAAAAAATAGAAAATACAGATAATGGAAACAGAAATGAATCATCCGACGCAAGAGTCTAGCCCGCCGTCTTCAAGCTTGAAGACGCGTTTTATCGCAACACTCTTATTCTTAATTCCGATCATTGTTATTCTGTTAACTTACCCAACGGCTAATGAATGGAGGAAAAACGCCACTGACTCGACGGTAAAAATTGAAAAACCGTTCCCCGAAACAAACATTCTGGCAAAAGCCGCTTATGTATGGGATGTTGAAAATCAAAAAATAATTTACGCGAAAAACGAGAAGGAGCCACTGCCCCTAGCATCGCTTGCAAAAGTAATGACGGCGCTTGTGGCTTGGGAAGACAAAGGAGGTGAAGAGAAAATCAAAATTACTTCCGATTCCATAAGACAAGAGGGCGATAGCGGGCTTAAGAATGAAGAAAAATGGAAACTTAAAGACTTGATTGACTTCAGTTTAGTAACATCGTCAAACGACGGCATATACGCGGTCGCGAGCGCGATTGAAAGCGTTAGGTCCGGCTCAACGACAACGGAGATGACCTGTGGGCGAGAAAATGAACCGGACGCCGAATCGTCTCGCGAAAACTTCATGGATTTGATGAACAAAAAGGCGAAAGAAATTTCGCTTAATCAGACTTTTTATTTAAATGAAACCGGATTGGATTCGTCTGATAATGTAAGCGGGGGATACGGATCAGCAGAAGATATGGCGAAATTATTCGCTTATATAATCAAAAACAACCCTGAGGTTCTTGAAGCGACGGCTTATGATGAGATCAAATTGGTATCTCTTGACGATATAGATCACAAAGCCAAAAATACTAATGAAATCACGGGAGCAATTCCCAATTTAATCGCCTCAAAAACAGGATACACGGGTATTTCCGGCGGAAATTTGATCGTGGCTTTTGATCTTGGACTTATGAGACCGATTATTATTTCAGTTCTGGGATCAACAATAGATGGCAGATTTGAAGATATGGAAAAACTTATAGACGCGACTGTGAATTATTTGACTGATAAAAATACTGAGAATTAAAATGCGCATTTGACTTTTATGTTGCAAGGAATAATCTTTAATAAGATATTAAAATTGAACTTTTTAAAGAAAGGAAATAATGTATGAAAAAGCTGGAAGAATTGCTAAATGATGTCCCGATTGCGGAGATAATAGGTTCTGACGAAATTTCAGTCTCATCACTTTGTTTGGATTCCAGAAAATGCCAACCGTCTTCAGTTTTTGCGGCTGTGAGAGGCGGATCTTCTGACGGGCATAATTTTATCAAAGAAGCGATTGAAAAAGGAGCGAATGCGATAATTTGCGAGGAATTTCCAAGCTTGCTTGCGGGAGGAGTAACTTATGTGAAAGTTTATGACACTCAAGCCGCGATTCCCAAAATAGCCAAAGCATTTTTTGGCGACCCGTCTTCGCGATTGAAACTTGTCGGAGTGACGGGAACGAACGGCAAGACTACCACGACCACTCTTCTGTATTGCTTATTCAAAAAGCTAGGTTTCAAGGTTGGCTTGATTTCAACAGTGAAGAATATGGTAGACGATAAAGAGTTTTCTACGAACAACACCACGCCGGACGCGATAACATTAAATGAGTTGTTGAACGATATGGTTCAAGCCGGATGCTCATATTGCTTTATGGAAGTTAGCTCGCATTCGGTGGTGCAACACAGGATAGACGGACTGAAATTCGCCGGAGCGATATTCACCAATATTACTCACGACCATCTGGATTATCACGGATCGTTTGAGGAGTATATGAAAGCCAAGCAAGGGTTTTTGGAAATGCTGGAGAATGACGCTTTCGTATTGAGCAATCTTGACGATGAAAATGCGAAAGTGATGGATAGAAATTCCAAAGCCGCCAAAAAGTATTTTTCTCTAAAATCACCGGCTGATTTCAGCGCTAAAATCGTTGGGAACGGATTTGACGGACTATTGCTTGACATTGGTGGCTATCGAGTCAGGACAAAACTTATCGGCAGTTTCAATGCTTATAATTTTTTGGGCATCTACGGCGCTTCTGTTCTGTTGGATCAAAAAAGGTCTCGGGTTTTAGAAATATTGAGCAATCTTGATCCGGTGAAAGGAAGATTTGAGCATTTCAAATCAAAGAAAGGAGTCATCGGAATTGTTGATTACGCTCACACGCCGGACGCAGTGGAAAATGTATTGAAAACCGTCCGCGACATAAAAGGCGATAGGGGAAAGGTGATAACTGTAATCGGCTGCGGTGGCGACAGAGACGCGACAAAAAGGCCAATAATGGCGGAAATAGCAGCTATGTTTAGCGACAGGCTTATTATCACTTCTGATAATCCTCGTTCAGAAGACCCGGTTATTATAATTGAGCAGATGAAAAAAGGACTTGATAATGAAGCAGAAAAAAAGACTTTAACGATTGCGGACAGAAGGGAAGCGATAAGAGAAGCTTGCTCGCTTGCTGTGCCCGGCGACATTATTCTCTTGGCCGGCAAAGGCCACGAAACATACCAAGAAATAGAAGGCGCAAAAAATCATTTTGATGATATAGAAGAATTGCGTTTTCTCCTTCAGCTTCAGTAAAATTATTTTACCAAACCCCGATTAGTTTTTAAAGACTAATCGGGGTTTATTAAATTAACTGAATTATAACATAACCCCAAATTATGAAATGCAAAAATTCAGGTCTGGTTGAGCAAAAACATTTAAAAACAAATAGCTTTTGCGACCCGAGGACCTGAATTTTTGCATTTCGTAATTTGGGAAATATAAACTAAAACGAGGCGATAAGCATAAGAGCCGCGCCGATTAAGGCTAAATTTTTGAAGAAATGCGTCATATCGGTCATTTTTGCCATCGGGTCGGAATTTTTCCAGTAAGAATGAATTAGAAAAGAAACCGGCAATAGGAAAGCTATTATAAGTATTAGCGAAATGACGGGATGAATGCCGAAAATTATTCCAACCCCTCCCAAAAAAATCAAAACACCGGAAAAATAAACCGCCATGCTCGGCATAGGAATTTTTTTGGAAGCGGCATAGCCGGCAAGCATTTTATGGTTGCCGAAATGATTCAGTCCCATCATCACGAAATAACCGCCGAACATAATCCGACCGATAAGGAAAATAATTGCTGATGTTGTCATAATGTTTTAAAAATTTATTATTAAAAGCTAAATGCGTTTGGCATTTGATATAATAACAC
>Ga0076083_150_pt1 | contig 5714 bp, 8 predicted proteins | sample RifGroC1_FD_68192 | JGI IMG/M metagenome (GOLD analysis project Ga0076083, IMG submission 68192) | Parcubacteria bacterium GW2011_GWC1_40_13 | reverse complement strand
TTTAGGAGAGGTGTCAGAGTGGTCTAATGTACCTCTTTGCTAAAGAGGCAGGGGCCTTAAAAGTCCCTCGAGGGTTCGAATCCCTCCCTCTCCGCATTTTAAAAATCCGCCAATCCCGTGGCGTGATTTTTTTATGCGGAGAGGAGTTCTGCTGGGGAGCAGAATGTGAGGGATTCGAAGCCCGATTGAGTATTTTTTGGAGTTTCTGAATGAACAAAAAATCCAATCGGGATACTGCTCCCGTAAGGAGAGAAATTCCCTCCCTCTCCGCCAAGAATCACATTTCGAAAAATCAAGGTTGGTTGCCTCGGCGCATTGCGCCTCGGCAACCTCTTTCAATTTCGCTGAATGTAAAACTTGGCGGTGTTTTTTGGACGAAGTTCGAACATCAATCAAAAAACACCGCCAAAATTCGGAATTATTTCGAACTTTATCCCGTAGATACCGCCAGTTGGGAAATTGTAATTAATCCGGCTTACATAAAACCAATTTTGATTATTCGTTTGGCTGATTGTTCATCTTCATGATAAGATTCAAGAAATGACAACGGCTCAACAAATTTTGCAATTCCTTCCCATCATCATCGCCCTAGGCGGATTATTTTTGGCTCTTTATATATTTACAAAAAAGAAACGCAAAGAAACGCTGGTCTGTCCGCTTGATTCAAACTGCGACGCCGTGGTACACAGCCGGTATTCAACATTCTTGGGCATCCCTTTGGAAGTTATGGGGATGTTTTATTTCGCTTTCATATTTTTATTTTTTCTTGCCGCTTTATTCTTGCCCGGACTTAATTTAGGTTATTTTATGTTTATTCCGCCGATTATGACTCTTGGAGCTTTTCTGTTTTCCATTTACCTCGTGATGGTTCAAATGCTTTTGATTAAAGAGTGGTGCGCGTGGTGTCTTGTGTCCACAGTCTTATGCGTAACGGAATTTGTTCTCATCTTAAAGATCTCGCCTCTTAATATAAAAAGTTTATTTATGGTGATTTTCAATATCTAGACGAGTTCTGATTTAATTTTATGAAAGGAGAAATAATCCAGTGGAAAGCTTATGAATACAATCACAGAGAGAAAAGCTCTGATTGGTTTTGGGCGCTCGGAATTATCGCTTTCTCCGCCGCGGCGGCGGCGGTAATATTCAACAATGTAATTTTCGCCATATTCATAATTTTGAGCGCCTTCACCTTGAGTATGTACGCGGCGCGGAAGCCGTCGCTCATTAACATTGAGCTCAATGGCAAAGGAATTATTGTTGACAAATATCTTTATCCGTACCAAAACATTGAAAAATTCTGGGTGGACGAAAGACCGTCCGGCAATGTCATAATCATAAAGTCACTAAAGAAAACTCTTCCTTACACGACCGTATCGGCAGGACAAATTGACCTTGAAGAAATAAGAGAATACTTATCTCGCCACATTGAAGAAGAAGAAATGGCTGAGCCTCTTGTTCAGACGATAACGGAGTATTTGGGGTTTTGAAAATTTTACAGTACCATTCAAAAATTATTCAACAGACGGTTATCCACAAATAGATTACTGTCATTTAAGGAATTATGGAAACAAAAAAGAAGGGGTGCGTTTATATACTTAAGGGAAACAATAGTAAATTTTATGTTGGCAGTACCAACGATTTAGAAAGACGATTGAAACAGCATAACAATGATCACACTCAGACAACCAAAAAAATGAATGGGTTTAAATTGGTTTTGTCTCAAGAGTATGACTCTCTTCTTATTGCTCGAAAAATAGAAATGAAAATAAAAAATCTCAAAAGAAAAGACTGTATTGAAAAAATGATAAATGACGGCTATATTAGACTAACGGCATAACAGAATTCGTCGTTCAAAGCCGACGCTACGGTCGGCTCCCCGACATTAACGTCGGGGTGGATACCTGCCCGCCATGCCCTAAGCCCCTGTAGTTCAATGGATAGAACGCAGGTTTGCGGAACCTGAAATTAAGGTTCGATTCCTTACAGGGGCATAGGCTATGGCAGGCGGGGGACGCAAGCTTGCGGAGCTTGCAATCGAGGTTCGATTCCTCGCGGGGGCATTGGTAATTTAAAACAAAAACTCCTTGTAGGAGTTTTTGTTTTTAGGCGGCTTTTTTTATCAACGCCGATATTCGGGACTTTTTTCTGGATGCGTTGTTTTTCTTGATGTATCCGATTTTAGCGGCTTTATCAATGGCTTGATAAGCTGACGGCAATATCGCCTTGGCTTCCGCTACTTTCTTTTCGGCGACAAGTTTCTTGATCTTTTTAAGAACATCACTCATGGCATCCTTTCGGCGGATGTTATAAATTCTCTTTCTTTTTGACCCTCTCAAGGCCTTTTTTGCTGATTGTATTATTGGCATGTGTTTCAATCTAAAAATTAAAATCTCAAATCTAATTAAAATCTAACAAATAAAATTTTACAGAATCTAAATGAATAATTATTGTTATCTTTGTTATTGAGATACTCTAGCAGACTTTTTGCAAAAAACAAGACCGGCATAGAAAAAAGCCTTTTATCCGAAGATAAAAGGCTTTTCAATTTTGTCTGTTTTGAGCTAAAATGTCGAAATAAATAAAAGAAGTTGGATAAATTCGTAACTTTCTTGTGCGTCTTTGTTGGCTTTGTTAGCTTTGAATCTGCGTTCACCCTCAGTGTCGTCAGTAATATCACTTTCTGCGACCTCGCCTTAATTTTGGCATCTTTTCTAACTCTGGTAAAACGAGGCTTGTTCCCTTTACCCATATTATTTCTCCTTAAAAAAATTATCAGATGTTGGGTGATTTTTGTCTAAGCTTTGACAAAAATATCTTTTGGCCAATTCGGAATTGTCATTTCAGAATTAGCGAGACACGGCAACAAAGGCTTAATTTCTTCCATAATATCTTTTATCTCGTTGAAAGTTTTTTTGGTATTATTTCTAATCCGAAATCCTCTGATTTTGCATTGCCTTTTCATTAGATCGTTAATTATTATGGCTGTTTCTTCTTTGTTGTGCTCTCCCCCTAACAAGCGGTACTTGATTTCTAAAATCAAATCTATATGCCTAATGTTGATTGACTCTTCTTCCTTGTAAGTCTCGGTAAACTTTATTTCTATTTTTCCATTTTCTAAGTTTCTTCTTTTATCTTTATACAACTTAAGACACAAAGAAATGAGACCGCCACCGGCTAAAATTTCTATAATCACATGAGCTATTGGACTCATAACATCTTCCCCCCCCTTTTTTTCAAATTGAAAAGAACTGCAAAATAAAATAACTGGTGTCAGACTAGCATATTAGTGCCAAAAATCACAGGCCTGTCTCATTTTTCGCTTCGTGTTATCATTATAGGACTTACGCAGTTGGATGCAGTTCAAGGCGCGAGCGAGAAGCGACCGAACCATACTTCGCAGTATGGTGAGGGAGCATCGGAGCGAAGCAACGAAGAAATGCGCCGACTGCGTAAGTCCTATATATGATTTCCAAATTAAAAGGTACTGTTGAACACAAAGACGCAAAATTCATAATTCTTATGGTCGGCGGAGTTGGTTATAAAGTTTTTTTGGCTTCTGAACAGCTTGAAAAAATAAAAGAGTCCGCCAATATTTCACTTTGGACATATTTGGCGGTTCGCGAAGACGCTCTCACCCTCTACGGCTTTGAAGAAAAAGAGGGGTTGAATTTTTTTGAAATGCTTATTTCCATTTCCGGAATCGGACCGAAAACAGCTTTGGGAGTCATTAACGCCGCCACTATTCCGACCCTTAAAAAAGCCGTGGCTTCGGAAGACATCTCCCATCTCGTGAAAGTTTCCGGCATCGGCAAAAAAATCGCTGAAAAAATAATATTGGAGCTAAAAGGAAAATTCGGCCGAGAAGAATCCGGCGAAATAAGCTTGAAAGACGAGGTGGATACGATGGAAGCGCTGAAATCTTTAGGCTACAGCCAAAGCCAAGCCAGAGAAGCTCTTAAACAAGTTGACAAAAACATCACAGGCGCAAGCGAAAGGGTTAAGCAAGCGCTTAAAATTCTTGGGGCAAGCCGTTAGAAATTAAAAGTTTATACTTTTAATTTCATAGAATCTTTTTTTTCTTACCCCAAATTACGAAATGCAAAAAATTCAGGTCTGGTTGAGCAAAAACATTTAGAGATAAACAACTTTTGCGGCCCGAGGACCTGAATTTTTGCATTTCGTAATTCGGGGTTCTTAACTTTATGAACTTGATAACTTTATAAACTTTTAACTTTTTCAGAATGAATACATCTCATTGAGTTTATTTTTCGTCAGCTTCCCCATTTCGCCTGCCTCATCATTGATGCCGTATTTTTTCTGAAATTTTTTCAAAGCCAGCGAAGTGCAATGGCCGAAATTTCCGGTTATCGGACAATCATGCTTATTAAAACCCTCCGGCGGATACAACTTCTCAAAATTCAGGGCGGTTTGAAGAGCGAGAATTGACTCGTTGTTTTTTACGCCTTTTTGCAGAGTCTCTTCCCATTTATGAGGAAGAAGTAAAGTATCATAAGCAAGTAATTTTTTCTGGTTATTCTCAAAAAAGCTGACCGAGCCGATATAGGTCTGAAAAGCTAGCTCTTTTATCACAGATTTTCTTATTTTATCATTTGTAAACTGCGACTCATATATGTAGCCGTACTCAATGAGCATTCCGACTGGATCAAGGGTATTATGCGCACCGATGGCAATAAGCTTCTGATCTTCCACGATTCCATCTTGCTCCTGTATAAAATTGCTCACTGGATAAAACTTCGCCAGCTGGCTGAAAATCGGCTCTGCCACTGCCCTGCTTGCTCTGGCGTTTGAGTATTGGGCTTCGGGAACATAGATGGCAAAGCCGGAATATTTTCCTTCCTCCTGCCTTTTTCTATTGCGAGTCGGATCGTCATTGAAATGTATGTGGAGGACGATATCAATATTATTTTCATTGGCCCATTTGTTTATGCCGTAAAGTTTCAAGGCCGTTTCGGCTGGAGCGGAATTGTGAATGACCCCTTCCACGCTAAACACATCGCCTGCGCGGACAAGCTCGGACATTGTTTCTTTTTGTTTCTTGGAAAATTCTTTTATTGATTCTCTTTCTTTGTCAAAATAATTAAGGAAAATAGGATTGTAGCCGTTCTTATCACGGACAAGAGTGACCTCAAATTTATCGTTGCTCTTAAAAAATTCCGCCAAATTTAGCGCCAGGTCAAGGTTGATTTTCGCCTCTTTCACTCCTCTAAACTCCGCTCCGCCGGATTCATCGTCGTGTCCCGCGACGATGAGCAATTTTATTTTACTTTTTGTCTTTTCAACCGCGGAATAATGCTCTTTCAGCGCCTCCGTCGTAGTGCTGTCGGCAAAAAACACCGACGCGATGAAATTTTTAGCATTCTTGATTATAGAAATTTTCTGCCAACTCAAAATATCCGGACTTCCCGCAAAAAACCAGGAAAAATAAAATATTGCGCAAAATAAAGATATGTATAATATTTTTTTCATTGTTGTGATATAAATTATACATAAATTTACGCCGTCCGGTAATGATATGTTTACCAAAAAATATTAGCGAGATGAAAAAAAATAATAATGAAAATTGAAATCTACAATAACTCTGTTGAGAAATTCATTGAATCGCTGGAGAAAAATACTGCCGCAAGAACAATCCATGTAATCAACTTGCTGGAAAAGTTTGGCAATGCGCTTGGGTTGCCTCATAGTAAAATGGT
>Ga0076083_128_pt1 | contig 7032 bp, 8 predicted proteins | sample RifGroC1_FD_68192 | JGI IMG/M metagenome (GOLD analysis project Ga0076083, IMG submission 68192) | Parcubacteria bacterium GW2011_GWC1_40_13 | reverse complement strand
TCTTTTCTCGCCCAAACAATTGTTTCGTGACTTGCTGTGAAAAAACGGCAACTTAAATTTGGCGATGCGTTCGGTTTGAACCATGCAATATCATTGAGCACATGGAATCCTGCGACTTGAAGCGCAAAACCGCATTGATAAATTGAGTGATAAGTTCCGCTGATCCAAAGCGTGCCGTGCGGTTTTAATACACGCCTGACGGCTTGTATCCATTCAAGGTGAAATTCAAAATCTTTTTTCAATCCGTTGCTTTTGTCCCACGCTCCTTTATTAACACTCACTTGCCGTCCGGCGTGGACAGTAAAACCTCCATTTGAGAGTAGATAGGGAGGATCAGCAAAAACCATATCAACCGAATTTTCTGGAAGTTCAGCAAGAACATTCAAGCAGTTTGCTTGGTAGAGAGTAAAATTTGGTTTTTCGTAATATGGTTTTTGCATAACTATTTTTTCAAAAGGTCATCAACCGAAACATCAAGAGCTTTCGCAATTTTTTGGATCGTCTCAATCGTCGGATTTGGGCTTTCGTCCAACTCTATCTTAACAACCGTATTAAGTGATAAATCGGCAAGTTTAGAGAGCTTGTCTTGCGAAAGCTCTTTTTCCTGCCGAAATTTCTTGATGTTTTGATGTTCTTGCCTATTGTGGACATAGTAGATTATAATGTATGGAAAGTGATATAATACTTATATGACTTGCAAATCAATTATATCAACTTTCCATTCTTTTCTCAATACTTGCCCGAATTCCGCCAAAAGAAAACAGCGGAGCAAGCGGAGGATTCCTCCCCAAACCCAGTATGAGAGAATCTACTGGGTTTTTGTATTAAGAAATTTTTAGCGATTTTTCTCAAAATCAGTAGAGTGTAGAGATGAGATGTGGCATAGCATACCCGCACCCCCCTTCCGCCATTCCCTCGCTCGGACGGACGGAAATTTTTGCGGGCTCCAATTCTTTTCCTTGCCCCTCCCTCCCTGCGCGGAAAAGGTTAAGGAACTCCCTAAAATTCATTTGATAAAAAATGAAAAATCTCATATACTAAACGATGATAGGAAACTTCCTAACCACCACTAACTATCATAGTATAGTTATACGAACTATGTCAAAGCCAAAATCCACAATCGCCGACAATATGAAGAAATACCGACACAAACTTGGTATTTCTCAAGATGTACTGTCCAAAAGGGCCAATCTCGCTTTTCATACCATCGCCAAAATTGAAGCGGGCGCAACGCCAAACCCGACAATTGAAACAGTTAAAAAAATCGCCGAAGCGTTAGAAATTTCGCTTGACGACCTAATGAAGGAATAATTATGGAATTTCTAAATTCTTTTTTGCCGACATTTCAACACCTCGGTATTTGGGGCTATTGGGTTGTCGCGCTGGTTTCTTTATTAGAATCATTGGCCTTTGTCGGGGTGGTAGTTCCCGGAGCTATTGTCATTGTGCTCGCAGGCTTCTTTTCGGCTCAAGGATATCTTGATCTCGGGGATTTGATTTGGTTTGCCGCAATCGGTGCGATACTCGGAGATAGTTTAAGCTACTACTTGGGGACGAGAGGAACAAAACTTTTTCGCGCTGAAAATAAATTTTTAAAAATCAGTCATTTAGAAAAAGGTGAACAGTTTTTTAGGAAGCACGGCAATAAGAGTGTTTTTCTTGGCCGATTTATCGGCCCAATTCGGCCAATCGTTCCATTTGTCGCAGGGTTATCTAAAATGAACAAATGGTCGTTTTTGTTATGGAATGTAACCAGTGCGTTTTTGTGGGCAACGACTCATCTTCTTCTCGGTTATTTCTTTGGCGGGGCAATCAAGACGATAGAAATATGGTCATCAAGAACGGGCATTTTCCTTTTCTCTTTCTTTCTATTGCTAGTTGTCATTTGGCTTATCGTAAAGAAAAGCGGACAACTCTTTCATTTTCTAAAATCAATACTAATCTCAATAAAAAATGCAGTCATTACTAATCCCGATGTGGAGCATTTTGTCAAAAATCATCCGACCCTCTTTCAATTCCTCGAACGAAGATTAAACAGAGAAAATTTTTCCGGGCTTCCCCTCACTCTTTTATTTATCGCATTTGCGTACGTTCTTTCTCTCTTTTTCGGCATTATTCAGGACATTATCACTTCTGACGTTATTGTTGCGGCGGATATGCGCGTAGCCAATCTTTTATTCGCTTTCCGAGACACCGAGCTTGTAAAAATTTTCACTTGGATAACTTTGCTTGGAAAATGGCAAATCGTAATAAGTGCTACGGTCGTTCTTTCTCTCATTCTTTGGTTATGGAAGAAAAGAATATATCTGCTCCTTCTTTGGGTAACGATTATCGGAAGTGGGCTTTTTAACTCTCTCGGAAAATTGGCATTTCATCGTCCACGACCGGATGTCGCATGGTATATTGAAGACTCATTTTCTTTTCCAAGCGGACACGCAACCATAGCCATCGCGTTCTACGGTTTTCTTGTATACATCTTATTTAGGCAAATAAAAAATTGGAAGTATAAAATCAATGCGCTATTTTTTGGTATTACATTGATTCTTGCGATTGGATTAAGCCGACTTTATCTCGGCGTTCATTTTTTGAGCGATGTATGGGGCGGCTATCTTTTAGGCGCGCTCTGGCTTCTCATAGGAATTACGATCTCGGAATGGCTGCAACATCGTAAGCCATTGCTGTCATTTACTGCGACGCAGAAAACAAAAATCGTCGTTTCGGTTCTTATCCTTGCCGAACTTGCTTTCTATGTGAATTTTGCTCTCCATTACAACCCGCCTATCGCGCGCCAAGAAACACCGAGTGTAATTGTAGCCGCCAATGTGTTAGACGTATTTGGAGATAAACAGATTTCTCATTTTACCGAAACATTGATTGGCGAACAGCAAGAGCCGTTAAGTTTTGTTGTGATTGCTAAAAGTGACCAGTTGCTTGCGGACGCTATGCAAAAGGCTAGTTGGTATCGTGCCGACTCTGCGACTTTCGTATCCGTAGCGAAACTTGCCAAGTCCGCGATCTTGAAAGAAAATTATCCTACTGCGCCGATGACGCCCTCATTTTGGAACGCCAAGGTACACGATTTTGGTTTTGAAAAACCGACCGAAGCTCAAAATGTCCGCGAGCGACATCATGCGAGATTTTGGCGCACGCAATTTGAAACTCAAGACGGCAATCGTGTTTATGTGGGAACAGCGAGCCAAGATGTTGGCGTAAAGTGGCTTATCACTCACACCATAAAACCGGATATTGATACAGAGAAAGAGCTTTTATTTTCTGATTTAGAAAGCGCGGGAGTTATATCAAGTTTTACAAAAGAAAAATTTGTTGAGCCGACGCTTGGCACAAATTTTTCTGGAGATCAATTTTTTACTGACGGAAATACGTATTTAATTTATCTAAAGTAACCATATTGTAGAAATTTGGTCGAGTTTATGCTATTATTAACATAATAATTAACCAACAAAAATTTATGAAAAAAATCATTGCAACGGCGATGTTAGTATCAAGTTTGTTTGTAGGCGGCGCAGTATTTGCGCAAAGCTCGCAAGTCGCACTTCCTTCAGCCGGTTTAACTCCCGAAAGTTCTTTCTACTTCCTTGATCGTCTAGGCGAAAATCTACGACAATTTTTTACCTTCAATCCCGAGGCCAAAGCCAAGCTCCAAATTGAATTTGCGGGAGAACGTATTGCGGAGATTAAAATCATAGTTGAGAAAAAAGGCGTTAACGCCAAGGGGCTTGCAATAGCCGAGTCGCTTCTTCGGGCCAATGTCGCGTATGCCGCAGAGATTGTAAGTGAAGAGAAAACATCTGGCAAAGATGTATCCACTCTTGCCAAAACATTAAATGACGAATTTGACGCGCGGGATAAACTTTTGGAGCAAACTTTCAAAGACGCCAAAGCGCAACTAAAAGCCCAGCGCAAAGAAATCAAAACAAATCTTCTTACCGAGGCGCGCCGTGCCGGAGACACCGCGCAGATAGCGGTATTGGAAGCACAGCTCAATGATATTGACGGGCAGATTGACGCATTGGGGCAGAAAAAGGATCAGCTTGAAAATTCTCTTCAAAACGAACAGGAAAAAATAGAGGATGAAATGAGTGAGAACGATCAGAAAGAAGAAGAATTCGAACAGAAAGAAGAACAAGAAGTAGAAGAGGCGGCGGAGACCGCAGAAGCCGAGGAAGCTGACGAGCCGGAAGAGGTAGATGAACCAGAGGAGGATGTAGAACAGCCGGAGGTGGAAGAAAGAGATAACAAGAAAGATAATTCTCAAAATTCAAGCTCCTCAAATCAAGGCGATCAAAATACCACCAAGGCAGAGGACAACGAATAAGTACAGTTGGGATTAGAGTTGGTGAATTTCTGAATCTGTAGCCGCAAAAATTTCCGTCCGTCCGAGCGAGGGAATGGCGGAGGCGGTGTGGGGGGAATTCCGCCATTCCCTCGCAAAAAATAGAGGCCAAGCCCGCCGCCTTGCTCGTTCAGAGCAGAACCCAGCAAAAAAGTTTTCTCTGCATTTCTGATTTTGCGCGCGCCGGATTTTTTCTTCTAAAAGGAAAAGAAAACTTTTTTGCTGGGCTGCGAGTGGTAACGAGCGGCGGCGGGCTGGCTTCCTTAATTCTGTTCAAAGAAAGTTCGCGCAAAGTGTATAATTACAGCACAAATTGAGTCCGCGAAATTTGCGGGCAGGAAGCCCCGAAGAACATCGGGGCGTGAGGACTTGAAGACCTTTGATAGTTTTATTGAGCGTCTTCGCGAAGATAAAACAGAAAAGGTGTACAGAAACTGTAAGTTTCAAGATTCCTCTCCTGCGCACAAAGTGTATGATCACAGCACTTTTTTCATTTTCCATCTTCTTGGTGATATAATTTATAAATGCTCTACACAAGAAAAGGGGATAAAGGAACGACAACAGTTTTTGGGTGCGACCAGAGAATTTCAAAAAGCTCAGCGATTGCGGAAGCGCTCGGCGCGCTGGATGAGATAAATTCTTTTCTCGGATTGTGCAAGGTAAATAAGAAAACTGTTAATTTGCAAATATTAAACACTAGCTTTTCGGAAATAATCAATCAGGTTCAACAAAATCTTTTTATTATTCAAGCCGAGCTTGCAGGCGCGCAGAAATCTATTTCAGAAGACAGAATAAAAGAGATTGAAAAAATAATTGACACAACTGAAAAAGAGCTTCCTCTGATCAAAACATTTTTCATCTCTGGCGGGACGGAATTATCCGCCCTGTTTGATGTTGCTAGAACAATCGCCCGAAGGGCAGAGAGAAGGGTAGTGGAGGTGAGCGAGGAAGGCAAGTTAAAAGTTGGAGTCAATTCACTTTCATACCTTAACCGTCTCTCAAGTCTTTTATACGCGCTGGCCAGACTATCAAATCTTAAGGCGAGGATAAAGGAGGAATCGCCCAGATACAAATAATCCACAGAATTGGGTATTTACATTCAATTATGATTTTTATACAATGGAGACATGGAAAATATTATCTGTGATCTTTGCGGTCAGGAATTTAAAAAGAAAAAATCTCAATTAAAATTAAGCGCAAAGCACTATTGTTCAATATATTGTTCAGAACAGGGAAGAAGAAAAGGAAAGACCGTCCAATGTTTTGCTTGCGATAAAACTGTTTACAAATCATTAAAGGATTTAAAAAATTCAAAAAGCGGAAAATACTTTTGTGGTCAGGTTTGCGGTAATGCGTGGATAGGAAAACAACAGAGAGCGGCAAATAATCCGAATTGGACTGGGGGATCGTCTTCATATAAAAATCTGCTAAAAAGAACAAGTTCCAGACAGATCTGCAAATTGTGCGGCAAAGACAACCTTAAGATGCTTTGTGTCCATCATTTGGATAAAAATCGGAAAAATAATAATACGCAAAATCTAATATGGCTTTGTCGGAACTGTCATTTTTTAGTTCATCATTATAAAAAAGAAGAAAATAGATTATTTGAAAAGAAATAATATGATAGTTGCATTCTGCAAAATTTGTAATACTCGATTTTATCCAAGACCATCAAATGTAAGAAAAGGTTGGGGTATATATTGTTCAAGGAATTGTAAAAATATAGGAACTCGCGTTAGACATAAGGCATTTTGTTTTATATGTAATAAGGAATTGCTAAAAACAGCGACCCAATTAAGGCATTCAAAAAGCGGTAAATTTTTTTGCAATAAATCTTGTCAGACCAAATGGAGAAATACTGAATTTGTCGGTCCAAAACATGCGAATTTTAAAGATGGTAAAAATTCTTATCAGAGTATATTAAAACGATATAAGATAAAGCAGATTTGCAATTATTGCGGAGAAAGAGATGTCAGAGTGCTGGCCACTCATCATATTGATGAGAATCACAAAAATAATAATGTCAAAAATTTAATTTGGCTTTGTCACAATTGCCATTCATTGGTTCACTATGATAATGTAGAGAAACAGAAGTTTTTGTTTAAACACAAACAATAATGGTGACCATCGTTCAACGGCTAGGACTTTGCTTTGTGGAAGCAATAATGAGAGTTCGATTCTCTCTGGTCACCCACTAATTTTTAAGGAATGAAACGACTATAAAAATTCAGTGCCCTCTGCTCCTATGAAGGGCACGAGAATTGAATAATAAGTATCTTTTAACCGCGCTATCATTTTTAGGAACGCGGATATATAATTTGTCTATGAAAAATGAAAAAGTTATGGCGGCGATTGAAACTCTTATGGAAGAAGAAAAAGTTGAAGACACTCTTATTTCTCTGTATATTTCTCTCATAAATTTCGGCGTGGAAGATTGTGTCAAAGCTGGGGAAAGAGAAGAGATAAGGAGAGGAATGAAAGTACTCTATGAAGATTCAATAGAGCACAAAAAGATTATTCAGAAAATTTACAACAAATACAAAAACAACGCATTATGAAAAAAGAAACTTGCCCGATGTCCAAGGAAGACATAATTTTTGATTTGAAGAAAGGCCTTGAGGCGGAATACCGCGCGATGGGGTTATGCGAAAAATTGATGCCGCTTCTAGACCATGAAC
>Ga0076083_135_pt1 | contig 7920 bp, 5 predicted proteins | sample RifGroC1_FD_68192 | JGI IMG/M metagenome (GOLD analysis project Ga0076083, IMG submission 68192) | Parcubacteria bacterium GW2011_GWC1_40_13 | reverse complement strand
TGAATTAGGTTCTAGTGAATTAAAACCTAACCCCTATAACCTAAAACCTATAACCTTCCTGTTCTCCGCCGAGACTTCCGCCATACCGATTAAACAACCGGACGGTTCAATCAACTTCTACGACAATCAAAACAATTATCTTTTTCAGATAGACAAGCCGTTTATGATAGACGGGAGCGGAACGGTTTCAAACGAGGTGAGCATTGAAATTGTTCCAGTAGAAAGTTCATCAAATCCATCAAGTTATAAAGTCAAGAAAAATTTCCAATTTCCAATTTCTAATAAAATCCAAAAATCCAATGACCAATTATTTAAGCAATTCAATAAATTATTCCCAACTTGGAATTTTAAAAATTGGGATTTATTTAGAAATTATAATTTAGAAATTAGAAATTCCACCCCTCAATCTTACCAACTCACCCTCTCCGCTTCCTCCGACTGGCTCAACGATCCGTCTCGCATCTATCCCATTATCATAGACCCAACCATCACTCACAACGCCGACGCCAACTTCTTGGGAGAAAAGAACAGAATCGCCGACGCTGATTCAACCTCTTCCACCCAGTTGGAATCCAGCTACCCAGAAGCCACCCTTGACCCTTACACCGTCCTCTTGCTCCACTTTAACGAAGCCAACGGCGCCACCTCCGGCATCAAAGACTACGCTTCCACCACCAGAGTTATCACGGCCAATGGCAACGCCAGCACCACCAGTTATGTTACCCGGGGATTATTTGAGCACACTAGACGATGCCTCCTTGGATTTTGCCGCGGCGGACAACTTCTCCGTTGATTTTTGGTTTAGACATGCCGCCATTGCCACCAATCCGGATTATGCCATTACCAAAGCTGACACCACCACTGGCGGATATAAGATTTATATGGACGCCAGCGGCGATATGTGTTTTGATATTGACGATGACGCAACATGGACGCCCGATGATTCGGCTTGCACCTCGGCCGTTGATTATGATAATGACGCTTGGCACCATGTTGCGGCCGTAAAAACAGGAACAACAAAAATCGAACTGTTTGTGGACGGAGTATTGGTAGCCGGCGATTCTGCCATTGCTTCAACCGGCACCTTGGCCAATACCAACGGTTTTTATGTCGGAATGGACAGAGACGGATCGTCTAATGGATGGGAAGGTTATATTGATGAGGCGAGAGTTGTTAAAGGCCGCGCTCTTACCCCCGAAGAAATCAAAGCCGCGGCGAGTCGCCGGCCATCCGCCGTCTATACTTCGCCAGTCTTGGACGCCACCGCCAGCGGCTTATCGTGGGACACTCTCAACTGGACGGAAGGCGGAGTGAACACTGGCGATGGGGAACAACCATACAATACCAATTCTCTGGTCGCCCAATGGAACTTCAATGAACGACGCTCACCGCTTCTTCCTCCGGCTCCTGCACCACCGCCTGCAACGGCACCCTCACCAATTTCGCCTACACCGCCTCCCAAGACCAAGCCACCACGACCACCGGCTGGACCGCCAACAACAAAAAATGGGGCGCGGGGGCGCTGATGATGGAAAGCGCCGCTTCGGCCGATTATGTTTCAGTCACCGACCCCGCTTCAAATGTTTTAGACCCCAATTCAGCCGATTTAACAATTGAAACTTGGATAAAAACTTCCGACACTTCCGCCGAAATTTTTTCCAACAACAACGCTAACGGGACGGCCTGTACAAATAACGGGTATTATTTGGGTATAGACGCCAGCGGCTATCCGGTTTTTTATCTTGACACAAACGGCGCGACAGCCGGGTGCGACGCTTCCATAACCAGTCAATTTAAAATCAATGATGGCAATTGGCACAACATAGCAGTTTCTGTAACTAGAGGAACTTCGGCTGTTATTTATGTAGACGGAAAAGCGGCTAACTCTGACACATCCGTCACTTCCTATTCTACTATCACCGTTACCGGCAATGTTTATTTTGGAGGGTCGGCCGGAGGGTTGGATGCGATTGCAGATTCAACTAGATTCTACTCCCGCGCCTTGTCCGCCGCAGAAATCCTCTCCAACTACAACGCCGGAAACATAGAATTTCAGACCAGGACCGGCGCCACCAGCGACCCCAACGACGGCTCGTGGGAAGCCTGGAAGCCGACAACGGGAGAGACGCAACTCCTCTCAATGGACAGCGACGCGGTTAATTGGCATTCCGATATTATGGCCAGCACCACCATCGCCACTTCCACCGACACTGTGATTAAAGCGGAAGGAACGGGGAGTTTAAAAATAAAAATGGGAATGGCGAGCACCACTGCCAACACCGTCGCCCTTTGGCACTTTGAGGAAACAGGCACAAGCACCGGAACTTATCTCTACGACGAAACGGCCAATAACAACGACGCCACGACGACCGGCACAACGGTGGTTGACGGCATCTTCGGCAAGGCCAGGAGGTTTAACGGGACGAGTGATTATGTGGAAGTTTCAAATGAAAATAGTTTTGATTTTACGACTGGTGGTTTTACTCTTGGGTCTTGGATTAATCTATCTTATACAAATGGGACGGGGAAAATAATAATGGCAAAATATTGCGACGCCGCCTGTGCTGAATTGTCATATCGTTTCCAAGTTAATGGATCCAATCAGTTGGAAATACTTGTTTCCGATGTTCCGGGGTCTAATTATATACTTAAATATACAACCCAAGCTTTAATTCCGGGACAATGGTATTATGCAATCGCTACTTACAATGGAGGAACAACAGCGGCGGCATTTAAACTTTATTTAAACGGCTTAGAAATAACTAATGTGGGAACTGGTGGCGCGGGAACTTATACTAGTATGGGAAACATTGCTCAACCGTTAAGAATAGGCGCCGCAAAATCTTCAGGGTCAATAGCGTATTATTTCCCTGGGATAATAGATGAGCCTTTTGTGTCTACTCGTATTTTATCCCCCGACGAGATCGCCGAGACTTACCGGATGGGGGCGAATCGTCATTTGACGAGGCAAGTTTCGTCAACTGATTTATCGGGAGCGAACAAACTGCCGTTTTATGTCGCCGCCGATAGGACGGGAACATATCTGGAGGCGATGATAGGCGAAAGCGACTACGCCAACTACGAACTGGCCAGTAGCACCCTCGCCCTTTCCACCGCCACCGTCCTCTACATCAAAGGCGACGAAATCGCCTCTTCCACGAGCATCAAAGATTCCAGTTTTTCCGGCAAGGCAATTACTGCCAACGGAGACGCTAAAATAGCGGGCGGGGGTAAGATTGGGAATAGCGTGTATTTTGACGGCGCGGGGGATTATTTGACAATTCCCGATAGTGATGATTGGAACATAGGAGGAGGGGATTTTGCTATTGACTTTTGGGTTAGACTAACATCTTTTGCATCCGAAAATGGACTCTTAATGCAATTTACTGACACAGGAAACTTTATGAGAGTTTTTTATTATTCTGATGGAATTTTGCAATATAACGTATGGAGTGGCGGTGGAAACAATAGTAATGTTTTAAAAACTACATCCGCATTGTCGCTCGGAGTATGGACTCATGTAGCTTTAGTAAAAAGCGGAACTGCCACTACGTGGTATATTAACGGGCAATCATCTGGAAGTAAGGTAATGACTTATGATTGGGGAAATTATACAGAAACATTACAAATTGGAAGACAGGAGAATGAACTTAGCGCATTTTATTATTTGACCGGCTACCTCGATGAACTCCGCATCATCAAAGGCACCGCCTTAACCCCCGACCAGATCCGCCAGGCTTATGAATACGGTTTGCGTTCTCATCCTATTACCATAGACTTCGGCGCCACTCTCCAAACATCCGACCTAATTTCTTCCGCCACCGACTACAACTTCTCTTTGACTGCCACCACTTCGGGATTGTCGGCCACGACCTCTGGTCTCTATCTCGGCGATAAAATAATCATCAAAGAAAATCTAGGCGGCACGGAATACACCGCCCAAGGGACGGTCAACGCCATCAACGCCAACACCGGAGCCATCACCGTCCCGTCTTGGGACTCCGGCTCCACCTTCCCTTCAGGCAATGGCTACTCGCCGGCCGCCACCGTCTTCAAGTGGCAAAGAGAATACTTTGACCTCACTGGCTCGCTCTCCACCCATCGGGACGCCGTTACCAACCTGACTTTGCGTCCCACCAACGGCGCCGGCGGCCGCACCGTCTACATGGACGACTTCCGTTACAATACCAACTACCTGACCGCTTCTTCATCATCCACCATCACTTCCTCCAACAATCGCTATCTCCAATACCGGACAATTTTCACCTCCACCGACACCTATGTCTCGCCATTCCTTTCGGCGTTATCAACCCTCTACACCTCGCTAGCCGCGATGTTTCCGCCAGTGATAGGAATAAGCGGAGGAGGGTTCCTAAGTTTCTAAATCACCAAACGACATCCGCACTATTCTGTGGGTATCAGATACCCACAGAATAGTGCGGAATAGTGCGAGAGATTTTGAAAACATCCTGTGGGTATCTGATACCCACAGGATACACAGAATGCTTTGAATTACGAAACTCTCGTTTTCCGTCTTTGCGAGTCGGTATTCCGACGTGGCAATCCAGAACTTGTCGCGCATAATCCTAGTTTGCTTCGCTCTGCTCGCAAAGATAATGCGGTAATATGATAGTTCCGTAATTCAAAGCATAATAATATTCTGTGGGTATCTGATACCCACAGAATCACGGAAAAACACCGTCCTAAATTTTGAAATCAAATCCTGTGGGTATCAGATACCCACAGGATTTAATTACATGAGTGTGTGTTCATATTTCACCTAAAGTGTTATTATATTCCAGTATGAGAAAAGAACCGTTCACCGTAGATTCAATCGTGCATGTGATAAAGAGGGGAAGCCGTGGAACTAATATTGTCATGGATGATTCAGATCGTTGGCGTTTCGTCTTAATGCTCCGTCATTTTAATGATGAATATGTTTCAGAAAATTGGTTTCGCGATCTTATGGATGAAAAATTGGCGGACACCCTTCATCGACCAAGCGGATGGTCAAAGCAAAAAAAGATTGTGAATATTTTATGCTATTGTTTGCTAGATAATCACTTTCATCTTCTGCTTCAGGAAATACAAGATGGCGGAATCGCGAAGTTTATGCAAAAACTTGGGATAGGAATGACGAATAGTTTTAATCAAAAATATAAAGAGCGAGGGAGTTTGTTTCAAGGGGCTTACAGGTCAAGGACGGTGGAGGACGATGTTTACTTTAGATATGTCAGCTCTTATATACAAGTGAAGAATTCTTTCGAGCTTTATCCAGGAGGAATTAAAAACGCTTCCGTTGATTTCAATAAAGCTTACAATTGGGCCGCAAATTATCCTTACTGCAGTTTGGGGAATTACGCAGGTCTTAGAGAATCGCCTCTGATTGATAGAAAACTGCTTAGCGAAATATTTACGCCGAGTGAATATAAAGATTATTCAAAAGATTTTATAGATGGCTATTTATCCAAACTTGAGGGTAAAAGTGAATATAATGACGAAGATGAAATTTTATCGTCAGTCGGTTAGTCGGATTTGAATAAAAATTTAAAGATACTCTAGATACTCTAGATACTCTAGATACTCTAGATACTCTAGATACTCTGTTCAGACGATTCCGTGAATTCTGTGGGTATCAGATACCCACAGAATGGTGTGAGCTAACGATATTATTAACGATTTTATTTGCGTCTGTGGGTATCTGATACCCACAGAACCACCACAGACCTCACGGACGCACAGATACGGATAAATTCAAACCTCTGCTTTGTTAGGCGATAACCGCTAAAAACTAATAGCGAAATATATCCAATGTTAACCACTCGGACAAAATAATAAATTATGTTAGATTAAGAAAATGGTTAAAGGGTTTTGGAAAAAAATTGGCAATCTTGACCGGCCTCTTGGCCGGCCGTTTTTCGCGCTGGCGCCGATGGCGGATGTGACGGATGCGGCTTTCAGACAGATAATCGCCAAATATAGCCGGCACGGGAAGAAGGAGGGTGGTCCCGATGCGTTCTGGACAGAATTCGTATCGGCGGATGGTTTGGCTTCTAAAGGCAGAGAAAAACTTTTGATAGATTTGAAATATTCGGAAAATGAGCGGCCGATTGTCGCCCAGCTTTTCGGGGCGCGACCGGACAATATGCAAGAGGCGGCGAAAATTGTCGTCGACCTCGGTTTTGACGGAATTGATATAAATATGGGCTGTCCCGACAGGGCGATAGAAAAACAAGGCGCCGGAGCGGCACTTATGAAAAATCCGGAGCTTGCCCGAGAAATTATACGGGCGGCAATTGAAGGAGCTCCTAATTTGCCTGTTTCTGTAAAGACGAGAATTGGTTACAACAAAGATGAAATAGACTCGTGGATACCGGAGCTTATAAAAGAAGATATTTCAGCGCTTACAATTCACGCTAGGACAAGGAAGGAATTGTCCAAAGCTCCGGCCAAGTGGGAGAAAGTAGGGAAAGTCGCGGAGCTCATAAAGAATAGCGGCAGAGAAATTCTAGTGATAGGGAATGGCGATGTTTCAGATTTGAAAGATGGAATAATTAAAGCTGAAGAATCCGGTGCGGACGGCGTAATGGTCGGTCGGGCGATTTTCGGCAATCCGTGGCTTTTTGACGCGGGCAAAAAATCGGGAGATATTTCAATAAAAGATAAATTGCGGGTAATGGTTGAGCACACGAAACTTTTTGAAAAACTTTTCGGCAAGGCAAAAAATTTCGCCATCATGAAGAAACATTATAAAGCCTATGCGCACGGCTTTGACGGAGTGAAAGAGTTAAGGATAAAACTTATGGAAGCCACAAACGCCAAAGAAGTCGCCAGAATGGTTTCAAACTTTTTGAAATCAGCTAAATTTGACATAAATTAGAATTTATTTTGTATTATTTAACGCTATTGACAATATTTTTCATTCTGATAGAAAACCTAATCTGGTCCGCTTTGTGTCCGCCAAGTGTGGATTAAGCGGGTCAGATTAGGCCAACGGTAATTAGTTCTCTGAAAATATGACGAGCTTGGAGGTGCCCGATTGAGGTATATTTTATTTATAATAACTTATACTAGCAGTCCAAGCTCGTCGGCAAATACTTGATTTGACCGAGGCTAAAGTGATAAAAGCTTCGTTACAATTCATTAATTACTCTCCGTTTAGTTTATAAAAAATACGGAGCAAATTTATGGAATTGTAACAAACAGTACGATTGGATTTAGACTTTCAAAAGTCAAAAATCTCCCGAGCCTGTGAGTGTTTTATCCACATCTTTATTGGGTGAGGATGAAATTACTCAACACTTTAGCCAAGGCAAATCAATAATGCACCATTTCCTCAACCTCTTTTTGTAAAATGAAAGGGTAGGGAATGGGAGCTTAAACCCTCTATCGTGATGAATATATCCCTGCTATTATAAGGCTCGGGGACAATTCATTCGTTAGAGGGTTTTTCTTTTTTAAAAAACGCGCCGTCTGCTATAATGTTTTAATGAATGAAATCGCGCTTTACAGAAAATATCGCCCGCAGAATTTTAAGGATGTTCTCGGGCAAGAGAATATCGTAAAAGTTTTGGAAGGTTCAATCGCGCTTGGCAATATTTCGCATAGCTATCTTTTCGCCGGTTCGCGCGGGACGGGGAAGACTAGTATCGCCAGAATTTTCGCCAAGGCGATCGGATGCAGTGATAATGACCTTTATGAAATTGACGCCGCTTCCAACAGGGGGATAGACGACATCCGCGAGCTTCGCGAAGCGGTGAACACTCTGCCTTTTGAATCTCCTTACAAAGTTTACATAATTGACGAGGTTCATATGCTAACCAAAGAAGCTTTTAACGCGCTTCTGAAAACCCTGGAAGAGCCGCCCAAACATATCGTTTTTATATTAGCCACCACTGAAATAGAAAAATTGCCGGAAAC
>Ga0076083_112_pt1 | contig 11357 bp, 12 predicted proteins | sample RifGroC1_FD_68192 | JGI IMG/M metagenome (GOLD analysis project Ga0076083, IMG submission 68192) | Parcubacteria bacterium GW2011_GWC1_40_13 | reverse complement strand
TAACGGAACAGTCTTGAAAACTGTCGCCTCGGAAACGGGGCCGTGAGTTCGAATCTCACCTCCTCCGCCAGTTATATTCGTTGCGGAGGACAGTTTCGCTCGGCATAGAGGGCTTCGGAAATAGTAACGATATAAAATTCAATTATGAAACTGAAAAATAAAGTTGCGATAATAACAGGCGGCACATCGGGGATTGGATTTGCCATTGCCAAACTTTTTTCGGAAGAAGGAGCAAAAGTTGTTATTGCAAGTGATAAATCAGAGAACGGCAATGATATCGCAAAATCAATTTCTTCCGATTGCCTTTTTGTACAGACTGATGTTCGAGAAGAAAGTCAAATAAAAAATCTTCTTTCTGAAACGATAAAAAAGTTCGGCAAGCTGGACATTTTAATAAATTCTGCAGGTGTGTATTCTCTTTCCCAAAGCGATATTGCTCAAATGCCAATTACTGATTTTGATTGGATTATGAATGTAAATTTCAAGGGCGTTTTTCTAACTACAAAATTTTCAATCCCGGAGTTATTAAAGACAAAAGGAAATATTATAAATATATCTTCGGCTCTTGGAATAGTTCCAGAAAAAGAGTCAGCGATTTACTGCGCGTCAAAGTCAGCAGTCATTATGTTTTCAAAAGCAATCGCTTTGCAATTCCCGGAAAAAGGGTTGCGAGTAAATTCTATTTGTCCAGGACCAATTGATACGCCAATGCTTCATCGCGCGTTTCCCGAAAAGAAAGAATATGACAAATATTTAGAGACGAATCCAATGAAAAGAGCTGGTACTCCCGAAGAGGTTGCTAAATTAGCCCTTTTTCTAGCGAGTGAGGATGCGGGATACATTACTGGCGGTGTTTATACAATTGATGGGGGTGAATCACTGCTGTAAATTTTATGAATTGTAAAATAATTTTATGAAAATTTACATCGCGCATTCAAGAAATTTTGATTTTCAAAAGGAACTTTACAATCCGATCAAGAACAGTCCGATAGGCAAGGAGCATACTTTCATTTTTCCTCACGAAGAGAGCGGAGAGTCTTTTGGCTCAAAGGAGCTTTTTAAAAAAGGCTGTGATTTAATCATCGCCGAAGTTTCTCATCCGTCTACCAGTCTTGGAATTGAGTTGGGCTGGGCAGATATGCTGAATGTGCCAATCGCTTGTATTTACAGAAAAAATTCTAAGATATCTGGCTCGCTTAAGGCTGTGACAAAAACATTTTTAGAATACTCGGATACGGAGGATTTGATAAATAAAATCGGAGAAGCGATATTAAAGCCGTTCTAGTCTTGAACCTAGTTTTGAACCTTGATTTTTATATAAAAAGATATATATTATCGGGAGTGATTTATTGTTCTTCTTTTGGACTTTTTGGAGGCCCCGCAATGAAAAAGATAGTGGAGAAAATAATGCGGAAAGCGGTCTATTGCGTAACCTTGTCTATCGTGTGCGTGGGGTTGTTTGTTGGATGGCTGGCTTGTCTTTGCCTTAATGAGCCGGACATTGAATATGAAGAATGAAGACCGTCCTGAATCTCAATGACAGCGGCTCAATATTATTTTAGATAATGAGCCGCTGTTTTGCTATATGATGACTCCCAATTACGAAATGCAAAAATTAGGTCCTCGGGTCGCAAAAGCTATTTGTTTTTTAAATGTTCTTGCTCAACCAGACCATAAATTTTTGCATTTCGTAATTTTTGCTATCTGAACAATTATTTTTTAAGCGCTTGACCGCCCATAAAAATCGCCTTCTTGCCGAGCTCCTCTTCAATCCTCAAAAGCTGATTGTATTTCGCCGTCCTTTCTCCCCGACAAAGCGAACCTGTTTTTATTTGACCAGTCCCCATACCGACGACAAAATCAGAAATTATTGAATCTTCTGTTTCTCCGCTTCTATGAGACACGACCGATGTGAAGCCCGCTTTATTGGCCATATTTATCGTATCAATGGTTTCTGACACAGTGCCGATTTGATTAAGTTTAATAAGAATTGAATTAGCCGCTTTTCTTTCAATACCCTCTTTAAGAATTTTACTGTTTGTGACAAAAATATCATCGCCGACAATTTGGATTTTGTCGCCAAGTTTTTTTGTCAATGTTTCATAACCTTCCCAATCATTCTCCGCCAAGCCGTCTTCAATAGACACAATCGGATATTTACTGGTCCAATCGGAATAAAATTCAACCATCTCACTGCTTGATAAAATCTTTCCTTCACTTTCCAAGTGATATTTTCCATCTTTATAAAATTCGCTCGCTGCCGAATCAATCGCGATTGCAATATCTTTTCCCGCCTTGTATCCGGCTTTGGCGATAGCTTCCAAAATAATTTCAATAGCCGCTTCGTTTGACGAGAGAGACGGCGCGAATCCGCCTTCGTCCCCGACTGATGTGCTCATTTTTCTTGATGCCAGAATTTTCTTGAGCATATGAAAAGTTTCCGCTCCGTATCGCAAAGCTTCTCTGAATGTCGGCGCGCCCAGAGGTATTATCATAAATTCCTGAATGTCGGTTGAGTTCTCCGCGTGCTTCCCGCCGTTGATTATGTTCATCATCGGGACGGGCAAGACAAGAGGCTTGCCGGTTTTGCCTATCTTTTTAAAATGTTTATAAAGCGGCATATCGTCGCTCGCTGCCGAGGCGCGTGCGAAAGCCATTGAGACGGCGAGTATCGCATTTGCGCCGATTCGCCCTTTATTTTCCGTCCCGTCAATTTCTATCATCTTTTTGTCCAGTTTCTTTTGGTCAAATTCCCCGCCGACAAGGGCTTTTTTAATTTCCGTATTCACATTGGAAACAGCTTTAAGAACACCTTTCCCGCCGTATCTTTTGCTGTCTTCGTCCCTAAGTTCAATCGCTTCCTTGCTTCCGGTTGACGCGCCGGAAGGCACCGCGGCGCGCCCGAACGCGCCGTCTTTTAGTAAAACATCCGCTTCAACTGTCGGATTCCCCCTTGAATCAAGAATTTCCCTCGCGATTATTTTTGAAATTTTTGGCATATATTTGGTCAGTGTTATATTAATATTTTTAAATTTTTACATTATGTGCTTTGAATTATGAAACGCAAAAATTTACGGTCTGGTTGAGCAAAAACATTTAGAAGACAAATAGATTTTGCGACCCGAGGACCTAAATTTTTGCGTTTCATAATTCAAGATTCTGTGGGTATCTGATACCCACAGAATTTCTTGCCCTATTTATTAAGGTGAGAAAACAAAGAAAACGGACTATATCATAACACACCAGACATAAAAAATTTCATAATTTTACATCTCAAATTACGAAAAAATCTGCCGAGTTAACGAATTGAAAAATAATACAATACCCACACCACCGCCGCCACTATCCCTATCAAAACTATGTTTTTAATGTTTTTCACAGTTTTTTTAAAAAGATATTAATTTCCCACCTGATAATTCGGCGGTTCCTTGGTTATTAAAATGTCGTGAGGGTGGGATTCGTCTTTGCCGGCGCTCGTGATTTTCATAAAATCGGCTTTTCTTCTTAAAGATTCTATGTCTTCCGCGCCGACATAACCCATTCCTCGCTTTAGTCCGCCCAAATACTGAAAGATCACCTCTTTCAATTCCCCTTTGTACGCCTTAAGTCCCTCTACTCCTTCCGCTATGAGCTCGCTTTTGCCTGTCGCGACTTGCCCGTATCTTTCTCTGGAACCTTTGTTCGTCTCCATCGCTCCGATTGACCCCATTCCGCGATAAGATTTCCACTGTCTTCCTTCTTTGAACACGACTTCGCCTGGAGATTCTTTCGTTCCAGCTAACATTCCGCCCATCATCACGGACGAGGCGCCGGCGCCGATGGCGATCGGTATGTCTCCGGAATTCTTGAGTCCGCCATCGGCGCAAATCGGTATGCCGTATTCATCGGCGACCTTTGAGCACTTGTAGACGGCGCTTACTTGCGGCGATCCTATGCCTGCGATGACTCTCGTCGTGCAGATTGAGCCCGGACCCTGGCCGACTTTTATCCCGTCCGCGCCGGCGTCAGCCAGCCTTTTTGCCGACTCCAGTTCGGACACATTCCCAACGACGACATCTATTTTACAATACGACTTTATTTTCTTCAGCATGCTTATCACTGATTTCGTATCGGCGTGCGCCGTATCTATCACCGCGACATCAATATGTTTGCCGATGAGCTTTTCAATCCTGTCAAAATCATTGACTCCAATTGCCGCGCCGACCCGAAGCTGTCCTTTCTTATCAAGATTGTAACCAGACGGATTTTTCAACAGCACTCTTTTGACATCTTTTAAAACATACATTCCATCAACTTTTCCTTTCTTGTCCACAAGAGGTAAAGCTTTCTTCTTTTTTTGAGTCATGATTTTGTAAACTTCTTCCAAACTGGTCTTGCTGTCCGCCGTTATGACGGATTTCGTCATAATCTCCCACGCCCGAACGGAATGATTGTCGCAAAAATCAAAATCATTTCTGGTGATAATGCCGACAATCTCTCCATTATCGTTAATCACCGGAAAAGTATGGAAGCCGTATTCTCTTTTTTCGCGCATTTTAAGTATAGCTTCAATAGTTTCATTATGATTGACACATATCGGCTTATCAATAAGCCCATTGAGGTAATACTTAACCTTGCACACCTCCTGCACTTGCATCTCCGGAGTCAAATTTTTGTGAATTATGCCGAGCCCGCCCAGCTTGGCGATCTCAATCGCCATCTTATGCTCGGTGACGGTATCCATCGCCGCGCTCACGATGGGAATTTTTAGCAAAATGTTGCGCGAAAATTTTGATTCCAAATTAACATCGTCCGGCATCACTTCCGAGTATCCGGATTTCAGCCGGACATCATCAAAAGTCAGTGCCTCCCCCAGCGCTTCTATCTTTTCAAAAAATTTATCCTTCGGCAGTTTTGTTCTATTTTGTTTCTTGGGCATTAAATTATTGTTATATTATCGCGCGATAACATATTAAATTATAACATTTTATTTTCTGCCGCACTCATTCTATTTTTCCAAATCCAAAATCTCGTCAATGCGGATTTGCTTGACGAACTCGGGAACATGGCTCACTAGAATCATCGCGCCGTCGTATTTGTTGAGAGCCTCGGCAATCACAGGGATGTGTCGGAAGTTGATGTGATTGGTCGGCTCGTCAAGAATCAGGAGCCCGGGCTTTTGGAGAACGAGCCTCGCAAAAGCGACAAGTCCTTTCTGTCCTTCTGACAGCTGGTGGATTTTCGCGCTGATCATTTCTGAAGTGATTAGGAAACCGGCGGCAGTCGCGCGCATCGTCTCTTCCACCTTTTTATCCATCACCGCGAACAGAGATTCGCGGACAGTGTCCTCAAAATTAAGCGTGGAAAAATCTTGCCGATAGTAGCCGACTCGCACGCCTTCAGCAATCTCTGCCCCCTTCCCCTCGGGCGACGCAAGTAATTCCAAGAGCGTGGTTTTGCCGATGCCGTTTGGTCCGGTAATCAATAAGTGCTGATTTTTCTTCAAAACTACTTCAGTTTTTCGTTTTACCGGCTTATGATTTTTTATTATTGAAAACGACGAGATATGCAAAATATTTCCGACAATTTCGGGCTGTGAAGGAATGATGAACGAACGGATAGTCTTGTCTTCTCTTCTCACATCCATCTTTTCTTCTTCAAGCTCTTCGGCTTTATCTCGCATTCTCTTGGCTACGAGGCGCATCTGCCCTCCTTTCTGAGCGAAAAAGTTCGCCTTGTCTTTATTCTCTTGAATCTCTTTGGCGAGCTGGGCGTTCTTTCTATTTTCTTTTTCCACTCGCGCGGAAATTTCTTTCACCACGTCAAAATAGTTGCCGGCATACTGCTCAACCTTGCGAGTGAACACATCCAGATACAAAACTCCATCGCTGAAAGCGTTCAGAAAATCCGCGTCGTGCGAAATGACAATGACTGTTTTTTTGTAATCAATCAGAAACTTGGTCAAGTGTTCAATGCCGGCTTTATCAAGATTGTTGGTCGGCTCGTCAAGAAGCAGGAGGTCGGGGTTCTGAATAATGGCCGAGGCGAGAAGGAGTCTCGCCTGCTGTCCGCCGGAAAATGATTTTATTATTCTGTCATGCAATTTTTCATGGCCTTTAAGATTAACGACTTCAAGAACTTCATCAATTCTCGGATCAATATCATAGACTTTTCGGCTAAAATATTTTTCAAAAAATTCGCGGACAGTAAGATTCATTTGGTCGCGCGGAATAACCTGCCGGGCCGTGGCGATAGTAAGACCATTCGCGATATGAACATTTCCTTCTTCCGGCTGAATCGCACTCGTAATCAGTTGAAAAATAGTGCTTTTCCCCGCGCCATTCTGCCCCATCAAGGTAATCTTGGAGCCTCTCCGCCCCGAAAAATCCGCTTCAATAAGAATCGGATGATTGTGGCCGTAATTAAAAGACACTTCTTCAAATCTTAGAATGACCTCATTTTTTGACATAATCCACAGAGTATCCTATTTCAAGGCAAAAAGGAATAGAAAAATAGATGCCGCTCCGCGATTCTATGCGCCGCGCCAATAAATTGGCTGAATTTATTGGACATTTTTGCAAAAAAATGCTATGTCTTTATAAGAACAAAGATTGCCCGAAAGAGCTTGTTCCTTGATTTGTTAATATAAAATCTCAATTTTTTCAGAAATTTTAGGAAGAAAAAGAAAGGAGGAGTTAAAAAAATTACTTTACTTTATTTTTTGTCTTTATGGGAGGTGAACAATAATGAAAATGAAGAAGTTTTATTTTTTCTTGTTGATTGCAAGTTTGTTGGTGGTTGGGGTGGATAGGGCTTTTGCTGCCAACATCTCAATTTTGTCGGTAAATCCTGTTAGCGGCACCAGTAGTGTGGCTATCAATACAGCCGTTACCATTAGGTTTAACGATAACGCTATGAACTCCGCCAGCATAGGCGTGGGTTCAGCCACTACAAACAGCACGGGAACTTTTACTGTTTCTTTTGGCGGGACGCCTACTTACATTGGAGGCAACATAGTGATGGTAGGTGGTACGGCTAAATTCACACCGATAGCAAATTTGACGGCAAGCACCTTGTACACCTGCACAATGGCTACCGGAACGACAAATCTTTCCGGAACATCGTCCAACGGTATAAGTTTTTCGTTCACGACAGGCACAGCATTGGATGGTTCCAACGCCGGGGTTTGGTACACAAGTCCGCTCAACAATGCCACGGAGGTAGCAGTAAACACACAGTATGTATATGTGATTTTCAGCAACGGAGAAAGAATGGATGCGACAACTGTCGGCACACCCACAATTACCCTGTCCAGCAATTCCGGCACCGTAGGTGGCGATGTGAATTATTATGACTATGGAACCGATTATGTCGGCACGCCGACTGCTGTTTTCACGCCATCAAGCAATTTTAATTATTCAACTGTTTATACTATAACAGTTGGTAATGAGATTAAAGATATGGCGGGTAACAATATCGGCACATCAACATACACATTTACAACCATTTCCGCTCCAGCATCACCTGATCCCGGTCCGGTTTATGTGGAAAAACTCTGGGTGACAAGGTGCTATCCGGAAAACGATATTGCGGATACCGAAACTAAAGTTTACGCAAGGCTTTGCATGTTTATAAACTCTGATGACATTAATTTAGTTGACGGAATTGATGTCGGAAGCAGTGGTGGAAGGGATGATGAAAAGTTTTTCAAACTAACCGACTCTTTCGGCAACAGGATTGCGGGGAGAACAAAGGGACATAGCAGGGATGTTATCTTTACGCCGGATTCTTCACTTACAGTTGGAGAGAAATATACAGCTACTGTGAAAACGACCGTTCGGGCCGCCAACGCTGCCGGAACGCAGATGGAGAGTCCGTACAGTTGGTCGTTCACTGTCGATTAGATAAAGAAGTTGAGATTGAATTATTCGGAAGATAAAAATCTGGATAAGCCTTAAGTCTTGGCAGTCTCTGTATGGGGCTCTTTCCAAAATTTATGTTTAGCGTTTTGTTCCGCGACTAAATTTTCAAGTTTGTCCCAATTTTGTTTCTCATTGCCCTCATCAAACATATCATTAACTTTTTGACCGCTTATACCGGCATATATGTTCACCTTGAGCCATAAGCTTGCAGAGTTCGCAATCATCACAACCTTCAAATTTGTCTTCTATCTCAACAGGCAAGACGCTGAACCAATTTTCCATCTCTTCCCATAGACAATTTCTTTGCCACTGCGACCAGCCGTGTATCCATCCGATCTTGTCTTTTTCAAGCGCTTTAAGCGCCATGTTAAAAGAATTTTCTTTTTTACCGGACAAAAGTTTGGCAATTTTAGCATAGAGACTTTTCTCATCCTTATTACCGGACTTTAAAAATTCTTGAGCGAATTTCATCATCCACTTTTTCTGTTCTGTGTCCGGAACATTTGGTATTTCAATATATCTGCCGCTCTTCACCAAAGATTCCGCTTTTTCTTTGTTTTTCCCATTGTTCTTTTCTACGCACACGACATCACCTTTTTCAATATCAAAAAAATACCGACGCGCGCCAGTTGTATCTTCCATGGCTTCAATAACGCCTTCAGTATCTATTTTATTGCCGTTTGATAATGGCTGTGTCTCCTGAACAAAATCCGAACTTTTTACCAAACTAATCCCGACGACTGACCGCCTCCGCTTCGCTCCGGCGGAACGCTCGGGCGCGGCGGAATTCCCCCCACACCCCCCTTCCACCGCGCCCTCGCTTCTGGCATTTCGGCGAAAAAATCCGGCGGCTACATTTTAAATGAATGGAGGATTTATTTTCCCACCCTCCATTCCTTTAACCCAATTATCCGCAATACCCTTTATTCTCTGAACTTCAGAGGACATTGTGCCTAAATCAAAGTCATCGTTCACAAATGTGAACATTTGACTATTCGGATCATAATGTCTGACGAATACCATGTTTGGAATTTGCAAAGCGGATTTCGGCCCAATGTTGTAATCTCCAATCATAATATTAACACCATGCTGTCCAATCCATCGCCTCAATCTTTCGTCATAATGTTCGAGATGATTGCGAAATGTTTTTGTATGGACTGTGGTTGAGCTAATAACTAGAACATTCTCGATGGTTCGTGGTGTAGTTGTGTCATAATTTGCGGAGAGCATTTTGGATACCATCGCACAGTGCGATAAGAACGAATGAATTGAAGAAAATACAGCATCATTGCCGGTCGCGGCTTTCGGATCAATGTGCGAATAGGCAATCTCTGCAAAATGCGCTTGTGTCCATATCTCCCGGATAGACATCTCTACCCATAAATCTTTTTCTGTTTTTGTTGGCATAAAATTAAATCAAAGCTCCACTGCTATCGAGTGAAAAAGATTTTCTAGGGTCTCGCTCAAATTTCTGCAAATAATCCATTTTTACATCGGGATATTTGACGAGAGACAACGGCGCAAGAAAAATCTTTTTCGGGTTTTTCGGTCTGCCGCCAATACCGATAACTACAAAAACAGGAGTTCCAGTTTTCGCAGAAAAGTTTTGGTAATTTTCAATCTGATCTTCGTATGCCCAGAAAAATCTGTCGTCTTCTTTTGGCGATACGGATTTGTATTTGCACTCAACCGCTATTCGTTTATTTGTTTTTCGGTTGATAAAAACGAAATCAGGGTTGCTATATGATTCCACCCATCGTCCAAGTTTTCTGTAAGCATTGCTTTCCGCAATACGCCACTCATGTTTGTTAAAAAGATTTTCCACATATCCCTCAAAAGTAGCCCCCCTGATTTGTCTGCGCTGGTAAAAAACAAGGCCAAACCAAAACGCGCCTGCGGAAACTAATGGGATAAGGATTGCAAAGATGATATTTCTGCGAGCGAGCGTCTTTTCTTTTTCCATGGTCGCTCCCCAAGGTCCAAGAATCTCGTTAAACAACTCATCAGCCGTTAAAATGACTTTGATATTTTTCCCCGAAGCGACAATTGTATCGTCCAAATTGAGACCATTGGCATATAGTTTCTTGTAATATCTTCCGTCAATAACCACTTCGGAATCCTTTACCAAAACCATGTCGTCCGGACTTACAACACGGATAATTTGAGTGCCATCATCGGTGATCTGGAAGCCGTAAACATATTTTGATCCTTGCAAAGTTAATTTATTGTCCAAAAGTTCATACACTAATTTATTGTCCAAAAGTTCATACACTCTTCCGTGTATGGAAACGCTATTGTTATCGCAATAATCGCTATTTTCAAAAATCTCTTTGAGGGAATTGCAAGATTGGGATTGGGCTTGAACTACATTACTAAAGTTTAAAAAGAGTCCAAAAACAATGAGAATGAAAAAATATTTAGAAAAGTATTTTGTAGTAATCTGTGTCATTTGATTTTATTCCATTTATCTAAAAATAGGGACGGGAATTTATTTATTCGTCTCTCAAAGGAAGTTACCAACTTTGGCTTCAATTTTAGAGCTTTAGAATACACCTTCTTATTTTCAAATAAATGAATTTTCTTTTTGATATTCTTAAATCGTCCTATCATTGTGTCGCCAACACGAAACGCTTCTTTGTGGGTAAAAATATAAAATTTCGGTTTAGAAAAGTTGTCGTCAAGTCCAACACCTACCAGATAATCAAATTTTTCGCTTCTTTTCTGATTTTGGTTTTCAACTCGCCAACCCCAAAATCTAATCGTTTTATCTGGATAAACACCCTCATTTTTCCACAATGAAGTTCTAACTTCAATTTTTTTATTTAATTTTTTCAAAAAAATATCATATCCCCCTTGTCCGCCCTTGTGCTCTGGTTCAAGCCCCAATCTTTCTAATTCCCTTAATGTATAAAATTCACCAATCTCACCAACTAATTTTTTTGGAGTTTTGGGGTCAATTTTATCAAAATCCTTTTTAAAATTTATGATGGCTTTAATTGCTTTTGTGTAGTTTTGGTTCATAGTTATTTCAAAAGCTCATCAGCAGAAACACCAAGCGCATTAGCCAATTTTTGAATTGTCGCAAGGGTCGGATTTTTCTTGCCATTCTCAATATTGCTGATATAGCCCCTATCAACTTCTAATGCCCGCGCAATATCGCCTTGCGACATTTTCTTTTTAGCTCTAATGCGCTTCATATTTTGCCCAAGTTTTTCTGATATTTGATCCATAGTTGAATATCCACAGTTTAACACTTGTTATATTACTGGACAATGTTATACTAAAATACATCATGGTATTTTTTAGTTTAGCCGCCGGATTTTTTCGCCGAAATGCCAGAAGCGAGGGCGCGGTGGAAGAGATCCGCTATGAGGAAAAGTCAAGCATTTCGATACTCGGTTTTGTGCTTTAACATCATCCAAACAATGTTCACCATCTGTCGACGGAGACAGACGA
>Ga0076083_111_pt1 | contig 11490 bp, 15 predicted proteins | sample RifGroC1_FD_68192 | JGI IMG/M metagenome (GOLD analysis project Ga0076083, IMG submission 68192) | Parcubacteria bacterium GW2011_GWC1_40_13 | reverse complement strand
TTGATGAAGGAGTTCAAGTTTTCAGAGAGGCAGGCTGTCGCAATTTTGGAAATGAAGCTTCAGAAACTCGCCGGATTGGAAAGAAAAAAAATTGAAGACGAGCTCAAGGCTGTCCAAGTTCTTATCAAAATCCTCAAAGATATTTTGGCCAATCCAAAAAAAATTCTCAATATAATAAAAGACGAGCTCAAAGCGATAAAAGAAAAATACGGCGATGAGAGGAGGACTAAAGTCGTGAAGCAGGGAGCGGAGGCGTTGTCCGACGAAGACTTGATTCCGGACGAAGAAACTGTCCTCGTGCTTACTACCGGAGGATATATCAAGAGGACAAATCCCGATGAATACAAAAAACAAAAACGCGGAGGAGTCGGCGTTGTTGACCTTGATACCAAGGATGAAGATTTTGTCACCACTTTTTTGACCGCGACTATGCACAGCGATGTCCTGTTTTTTACCGACAAAGGCAAGGCCTATCAAGTGAAGATGTATGAATTGCCGGAAGGAAAGAGGGCGACGAAAGGCAAGTCAATAATGAATTTTCTATCCATCGGCGCCGAGGAAAAAGTAACTTCAGTTTTGCCGATGCCGAAAGAGGCGAAGAAATTAAAGCTTTCGCTTCTTATGATTACCAAAAAAGGAGTGGCTAAAAGAGTTGACGCTGAAGCTTTCCACGATGTGCGCAGAAGCGGACTATTGGCGATAACTCTTCAAGACGGTGATGAGCTTAAAATAGTTTCCTTCACCGCGCCCGGAGACGAGGCGATTATCGCCACTTCCAAAGGGCAGTCAATACGATTTAAAGAATCCGACATAAGGGTAATGGGCAGGGGAGCCACCGGAGTAAGGGCGATAAGGCTTGGCAAAGGTGACAGCGTCGTTGGCGCCGATGTTATCAAAAAAGAGGCCAAGTCGCCGGCATTCCTCGTGATAAGCCAAAATGGCTATGGAAAGAAAACTGATCTCAAAGAATACAAAACGCAGAATAGAGGAGGCTCGGGAATAAGAACGATGAAAGTGACGCCGAAGACCGGCGATATCATCGCTTCAAAAATCATAACCGAAGAAGATCAAGAAGTAGTGGCTATCTCAAAGAAAAGCCAAGTTATAAGAGTTGACAGCAAAGAAATACCGTCTCTCGGCAGACAGACTCAAGGTGTCAGAATAATGAAGCTCAAAGAAGGCGATAGTCTGGTGTCTTTGATTTGTTTATAATAATCTCAATAATCACTTAAATTTTCAGACAGTGTCCATAATAAAAATTACTAATGACGAATTTCTAATTTCTAATCAATGTCTAAATCCCAATGACTGAAATTAGGAATTAGGAATTTGCATCGGTTTTTCTTCTCTTTCCTACAACCTACAACCTAACACCTACCACCTTCTGATATATTTTGTCTATTTTAATAACCTTGATATAATGTGGGAGTAAATTTTTTCGCTTCTATTAAATCATCTATTATGTTCTCCGACCCGGCAAAAAATATTGAAAAGTTCGGTTTGTCTCAAGGGATGTTCGTCGCTGATTTCGGCGCCGGTTCCGGATTCTACGCAATGTCCGCCGCCAAAGCCGTCGGTGGCAAAGGCAGGGTCTACGCGATTGATATTCAGAAAGAATTGATTCAAAAAATAAAAAATCAAGCCAATATAGAACACTTGCCAAACATTGAAATAATCTGGGGCGATGTGGAAAAAATAGGCGGTTCAAAGATGAGAGACGGTTCCGTTGACGCAGTCATCATCGCCAATATTCTTTTTCAGATAGCGGAGAAAAACACTATCTGTCTTGAAGCGAAAAGGATTTTAAAGAGCGGGGGCAGAGTGCTTGTAGTAGACTGGCTGGAATCTTTCGGCGGCTTGGGACCGAGGCAGAGCGATGTTCTTTCGCCGTCCGCGGCGAAAGAAATTTTTCAGAAAAACGATTTTATTTTTGACAGAGAATTCGGCGCGGGCGAGCATCATTATGGGTTAATTTTCAAAAAACAATGAGCAATTTTAGACTTATCCTCACGGCGATATTCGCGATATTTATTGTCATAGGCATTATTATGTTCTCGCTTTTTCGCGGAGGAGCGGGCGGAGGAACGGTAGATAGCATAACCGTTTGGGGCATCATCCCCGAATCTGTTTTCATCAAATACATTGAGAGCGTCAATTCAAATAAAGACGCAAGAATATCGGTCAATTATGTTGAAAAAGAAGACGATTTTTTTGACAAGGAATTTATTGAAGCGCTCGCGAAGGGTGCCGGTCCGGATGCCATTCTCTTGCCTCAAGACAAGATTCTCCGCCATCAGGACAAAATTTATCCAATACCTTACGGCTCTCTTTCCGAACGCGCTTTCAAAGACGCTTTCATTGAAGAGTCTGAACTGTATCTTTCTTCGGATGGAATTATCGCCCTTCCTTTGTCAATTGATCCTTTAGTGATGTATTGGAACAGAGACATATTCACTGACGCTCTTTTGCCGCAGCCTCCGGCTTATTGGGATGAATTCTTTTCTTTAGTCAGCAAGATCACGGAAGTTGACTCCAGCCTCAATATCGGAAGAAGCGCCGTGTCTTTCGGCGAATTCACGAATGTCTCTAACGCCAAAGAAATTATTTCCCTGCTTATTCTTCAAGCGGGGAATCCCATCGTCAAGATTGATAATGACAGGCCGATAACCGTTTTGAAAGATAAAATAGGATTTGCTATTCCCCCTTCGGAAGCTGCCCTTCGTTTTTATACCGAATTTTCAAATCCGTCCAAAAAATCTTATTCATGGAATCGCTCGCTTCCTCTGTCACGCCAGTATTTCTTGAGCGGTGATTTGGCGGTCTATTTCGGTTTCGCTTCGGAGCTCAACGACATCAAGATGAAAAACCCGAATCTCAATTTTGACGCGGCTGTCGTTCCGCAGAGAAGAGAGGCGAAAAAGAAAACAACTTTCGGCAGAATTCAAGGGTTTGCCTTGGTTAAATCTTCCAAGAAATTGTCGTCCGCTTTTAACGCGATATCAACGCTCGCAAACAAGGATAATATTTCGTTATGGAGCAAGGCGTCGGGACTTCCTCCAGTGAGAAGAGATTTGTTGGCTATCGGCGCGGCTGATCCGGTCGTGTCAACTTTTTACACCTCCGCGATAATATCCAAAGGCTGGCTTGATCCGGACAGGGAAGAGACCAAAACTATATTTCAGAATATGCTAGAATCAATCGTGTCGGGCAAGTCCAGGCTTGGGGAAGCGGTGATTCGCGCCGATTCGGAAATACAAAATCTGCTGTCTAAAGAATAAATTTTTGATAAATATGGCAAAAATTTTCATAACATCTTTGTTTTTTTTGAGCGCGATGTTTCCGTTCACTGGTTATACCGCGGACTATGTCGGCAGTGGCAATCCGAAAGACGAAGATTTTCAGCTTGTGCCGTGCAAAGGAGTTGATTGCGATTTTAACGCGCTTATGACGCTCGTCAACAGGGTTATAAGCTTTATTCTTTATATTTCAATCCCTTTGGCGGCCATATCGTTTTCTTACGCCGGTTATCTTTACATATCGGCCGCGGGAGACCCCGGCAAAATTGAAAGCGCGCACGGTATTTTTAAAAGTGTTTTAATCGGGTTTATTTTCATAATTTCCGCTTGGCTTATCGTCTATACCATCACCAACGCTCTTCTTGGCTCTGATTTCAAAAATTCCGAAACCAATTTTTTGAGAAGTGGGGGAAGCGGATCAGGCGGCGGGAGTGGCGGAGGTGGCGGTGGAAATATCAGCGACGGCGATAGTGGCGAGTATAATATCGGGGATAACAATAGGGGTGTTACGGATGTGAAAGATCTCCAGTTTGATTTTGGTGACAACTAACTAAGAAACATAAAATAATTTATGAACAAATCAACAAAAAATAAATCTGTTTTAATCGCGGGAATGATTGTTTTATCAATAATTTTTTCATTTTATTTTCAACCTGTTACGCTATTTGCTCTGGACACTGAAAATAATGGTACAAAAAACGACACCATCATCACCCTGGACAATCCCCTCGGCAACAAAATCAACAACCTGCCTTCTTTCATCTATATGATTCTTGAGCTCGCGTTTCAGATCGGAGCGATTTTTTCCGTCTTGGCTATAATATATGTCGGTTTTCTCTTTGTCAGCGCGAGAGGCGACCCCGAAAAGCTTAAAACGGCGAGGACAGCTTTTCTTTACACTGTAATCGGCATCGCCGTCCTTCTTGGCGCCGTGCTTATAGCCACTGTGATACAAAGCACTATCAGTAATGTTTCAACTGGAATATATCAATAGATCTTGAATACGCAGAAGGTTTTAGTTTATAGGTGTTAGGTTTTAGGTTAAAATAATTTTTAAATACAAATATTAAGATTATGAAGAAAAATATTAAACTTGGAAAATTAGGATTATTTGTCGGATTATTTTTATTTATTCTGCCGATATTCACTTTTGCTTTTATACGGGGTCAAGACGGTTACAATTATTATAATTACGACCAAAACACTACCATCGGGGGCAATATATTTGGAGGGAGCAGTTTTGGCGGCAGTGGCGGATTATTATATTGTTCCGGCGGTTCCAGTTACCCGACATTTTGCAGCATCATTGGCTTTTTTCTGAATATCATAGGCGCTTCAATTCCCATTCTCATTTCCATTTCCGTCATAGTTTTCGTCTGGGGCGTATTCAGATATGTTATTGCCGAAGGGGAAGACAAGGCAAGAAGCAGAAATGTAATGATGTATGGGATTATCGGGCTATTCGTAATGGTCTCGGTTTGGGGACTTGTCAGAGTGGTATACAACACTTTCGGCCTTGATAATAACAACAATTCTTTCTATTATTACGGAAGTGGCGGATATGGCGGGAGCGGATACGGCATAGGCAGTGGCAGATATGGTGGGGGGTATGGTGGCGGCGGAGGAAGCGGTGTGAGCGGTAGTGGATCAGGGAATAGCGGTTTCGGCGGTGGTGATACTGGCGATAGCGACGCAAATGGCGGTGATGGCGAAAGTCCGCCTGAATTGCCGGAAATTGACATCTCAACCTAAGCAGCTAGCAACTATTTCTTCGGCTATCCACAACCCGCATTGCCTTTTATTATAGGGGTTGTATAATTTGAGAGTTAAATAAAAAGACGGTTTATCAAATTAATTATTTTAATTTTTATTATGAAAAAAATCATTTCAATTGTTTCTTTGTACGCTCTCCCGGTTTTGGTCCTTGCGGATAGCGTTACTGACGCCAATTCATTGTTTACCTTGGCAAACAATATATTAAAATCAGTCTTGCCGATTATTATTGCCATCGCGGTAATTTATTTCGTCTACAACGCTTTTAGTTATATGATCGCCGCCGATGAAGAAAAAAAGGGTGTGGCTAAAGAAAAAATGATCTACGGAATCATTGCGCTGTTTGTTATGGTTTCGGTTTGGGGGATAGTTAATGTTTTGAGCAACACATTTGGTTTTACGACAACCAGCGCGCCGACATTGCCAGGCCTTCCAACCAGTCAAAGTTTCTAGTTTTCTTAAATATTCTTTAATTAAGCCAATCTATGGATCTTTTATTCAGCATCGCAAATGCCCAAGGAACAACGAATACCGTAGGTTATACTTTTTACCAGCTTCTGTATAACATTGAATATTTCATCCTAAATCCGATTATTTATCTTATTTTCGGATTGGCTTTGCTTCTGTTTCTTTACGGAGTTTTTGAGTTCATAAAAAAATCAGATGACCCGGATGAGAGAAAAAAGGGCGGACAGCATATGCTTTGGGGAATTATCGGTATGGCTATAATGTTTTCCGCTTATGGAATCATCAATTTTATTCTCAATACAATGTGGGGCATAAGCTACGGTTATTAACCCTTTTGTTTACGCGCGTTATTTGCATTAAAAAAGCGAGGCGAGATTTTGGATTTTTATCCATCATCCCTCCTCGCTTTGCGCGATTCAAATTCAATCTAATATTTCTAATTCAAAATATGCCCAATCGGAGAGGTAGGGGTCGTCAATTCCTCCTTTATAGAGTTTAGAGTTTTTCATATCTCTTTTGAGATACCACTTTCCACCATCTGGCGGATTTCTCCAGCTCCCCTCAATTCTATCTCCCCCGACTTTTCTCCCATTGTAGTGGCTATCTTCATTTCTCCCGACATGAACAGTGAAGCAAAATTTTGTATCACTGTCCTCTGTTAATGTAGCATTCAGGTAGCCACTGGTTCTTTTTTCCGGCTCACGGCCATACTGGTGAGGTTTCTTCTTCCAGATGACCGTCGTAGGTTTGGAAATGCCCCCCTTGAAATATTTCGGCGCTAGCCAGAAACCTAAAACTAATGCCGAAATTATTCCAATCGGGATAATCCAATTCCACATTTTTCCGTAACTCGCTTTGGATTTGATTCTCTGTTCTAGTTGCGGAGTTGCGGTGGCTTGATTCTCTGTTTCCTTCTTACCGTTATTGGTCAGAGATTTGATTAGGGAGAATATTCCCGCCACTACCAAAATGGCGGTGGCAATTATAAACCAATTCATTTTTTACCTCCTGTCTTTGGTTTACTGTCAGCATCAGTATTTTTCTTGTCAAATTCGTCGCGGGACTTTATCTTTTTCAGAGTTTCCATAATTCCCGCTACTATACTGGTAGCTCCATCAGGGACAATGCTGTATTGAGACCCTTTCAATCCCTGTTCCGCTACTTTTGCCACTACTGCCAGTTTTCCTTCCTCTGTTTGCGCAACTTTAGCAATTTTTTCCAGACCTGTTGCCTCAGCATTCAAGAAATCAAGCCTTGCGCTTGCAACACCTTTTCCTTTTTCAGTTTCAAATTTATTTTCACCTTCTCCTTCAAGTCCGCGCGCTTCTTTTTTTGCTTCCGCATCCTTGACGGTCACCCTCTTTCTAAGTTGCGAATCAATAATATCTCGCAGACTTACATTTATCGCTTTGGTTATATCAACATCTGTAAGCTGAACATTCAATATATTAATGCCCCAGCTTTCTTCTGGATTGAATGAATCAAGGTGTTTAGGATCAGGTTTTTCTCCGACCAGAATTTCAATTTTTTCCAGTAAAATTTTGTTTATCTCATCTTGTTCCATTATTATGAGAGCTGGTGTTCGTTTAGCGAATTCTATGCGCAGTACAGCGTCAACAGTATCCCTCATCGCAATTATAGCCTTCTCATCGTTGCCGATATTAGATAAGAAAGATATGTAGTCGTCGCTCCTTCTTTGGTACCTTACAAAAACTGAAGGTTCCAAAGTCATCATCTCATTGAGCGGATGTTTTTTGAAATCATCGTTTTTGTCAAGTTTGGCTTTGTATTCGTCAGAGAGCATATCTCTTGAGGCAGTAGTAACCCTTATCGGTTTTACAAAACCGGGAGCTACTGGTTTTGTATCATCGCCAGATTTATCTACACGCTCAGGCACTGCCGGAAATTGCACGGGGACGACATTTTTACCATCCCTAGATAACTGACAAACTATAAATGGCACATACACCAAACCGGATTTAACCTGATAAATAGGCCTGCCGAAAACCAGAACAGCTCCTAACGATGTCGGACCAATTCTTTTAAAACTCAACCCAAAATGCAAAAATTCCATAGCGAGTATTGCCCAACCCAAATTCCATTGATTTTTTGAGTCAATGGCAACTTCCTTTTCTATCAAAACCAAAGCAACTCTTGCAAAGATGGCATATGCCACCATTACCCATACCCACAGCCAAATCATTTTTTTAAACTCTTTTCTTTTCCGCGCCTTCTTAAGCTTGTCACTTTTATTACCCATTCCACACCATCCTTTCCTAAAATAATTTGAATTTGACAAATTAAATTAATTGAATTTGAATGACAAAGACCTATATAAAATCTGGTAAAACGCTATCATAACTCACCAACAAAGTCAAGGTTTTGCAATTACTCGGTCGTGGCGCCGTCAAATTCCGGACTGTCGGCTTCGGCTTCCGCCTTTGTCGTTCTTACGACTCCGTCTTTGTGATGAGCAGGGGAGTAAATAGTGTAAAGTTTGAGTTCCTCGGTGTCCGAAATATTTATGACATTGTGTCTAGCGCCAGCGGGAACAACTACAGCCGATCCGTCCCTCACTTCGTATTCGTTTCCGTCTATTACGCACTTGCCTTGTCCTTTTTCAAAGCGAAAAAACTGGTCGTTGTCCGGATGAACCTCCATTCCGATTTCCTCGTTCGGCTTCAAGCTCATCAAGACCAGCTGGCTGTGCTTGGATTAATTCTTTTTTCTTTTCCTCAAACTCTTGTTTGTTTATTTCTCCGCGGGCGTAGCGTTCTTTGAGAATATCAAGGGCTGATTTGCCGGAACCGCCACCTCGGGATTGTCTCACCAGCCATCTTACGAAGTAAACAATGCCGGCGATTATCAAAACCCACCAGAGAATCATAAAAAACCAACCGAAAATTCCAAAACCATAACCAAAGTTCATCATATTGTTTGTTAAATTATTATTAAAAGGGAACATCATATTCATCATAGGCATCCAGCCAAAGCTTTCCGTTGGAAATGCCGCCAAAGTGTCGCAATTGGAAAGCCGTTTGCCCATAACGATATGAATCTGCTCCTCGCCGTCCTCTCCGTGCATTTGAATCATCATTGCGTTCATAGCCGCGTGCGACTTGCCGGACATAGTCCCCATAAAGTATTCGCCAAGAACCCCGTACTGCTCATCGTTTAAATTCTCGCATGCAACTTCTTTTGCCTGTAGTTTGTTCCAAAGCTCTTTGCCCTCGGCTTCCTCGCGGATTGTGTGGTCGTAAATTTCCTGCGACACGCCGAAACTTCGCCCTGTCATTTGAGCGTTCGCCTCTCCGGCGGCCGAAACGGCCGCGATTACTATAAATATAGCCAGAAAATATTTTTTCATATTTTTATTTTATACCGATTTAATTTGTTTGCAACTGGATTTTATTTTAGCCAAACGATGTCGTCGGTGGGCCACTCTGCAGGAAAATATACATCCGGACCCTCTCCACCTGCTATGGTCGGGCACGGGGCGGCGTCTCTTTTTTCTTTGGAAATAAGAACATCGCTTTCGGTAATGCCGTATTTCGCGTATTCGTCCAGCACATCTTGGGTCATATGGGCAAACGGAGCGTCAACAGCCGGCGTTCTCATTGGACGCGTAATCTTCACGGCTATGTCAAAATTATCCGTCGCCCCGTCTGGCCCGCGTGCCAAATTGGCGGTGCCGATAATCTGTCCGGCTTTCACCGATGAACCTTTCTTCAGGCTATCTTCCAAATCAATATGGAAAAAAATAAAATGCCACTCTACCGGGCTGGTTGATTCCGGCGTCAGCCAAATCTGCCGGTCATTCGGACCGCCCATATCGTCGTCTATCTCGGAAATCTTGCCGTCAAAAGGAGCAAGCGCTTTAACAACGCCGTTTTTCCCTCGCAAATTTCCGCGAACTTTCACGTAGTGCTTCATTGAGCGCGGCGTGTCTTCCTTTTTGCCGGCAGCCGCGGTTGGATTTCTAAAATCATGGCCGGCACAGCTTCTGTACTTGGAGAATCCGGCGATTTGACCCAACCCGCCCACAATCAAAATGCCCAAAATTATCAGTGTGATTTTAATTTTTCCCCGATTTGGAGAATATTCCTTCATAAAATTTTAAGTATCATTAAAGATTAGTTTTCAACGACAACGATGCCTTTCATCGTCGGATGAATCTCGCAATGATAGTTGACGGCGCCGGAATTGGTGAAGACGAAACTGAACGATTGCCCGGGAGAAAGATTTCTCGAATCGAGAAGATTGCCGTCATCAGATGTGACAGTATGAGAAACGGTATCGTTATTAATCCAAGTCACTTTTGCGCCAGTCTTGATGGTCAGGGTTGAAGGATTGAAGGAGAAGTTTTTTATATTTACGGAAATACTTTCTGGAGCTAAGGTTGAGGGCGTGTTTGAGGCGGGTGTCAGTCTTGAATTGTTATTGGAAGAAATATAATAAATTCCAAAACTAATGATTAGCACGATTGCAATAATTATGGTTGTTTTTTTCATATTAAATTTAATTTAATAAATATGAATTATAGCGTGTTTGGTTTATAATTACTAACAAATGAAAACAGTAATGCAATCTTTTTTAATATCTGCCATCGGCGTTTTTGCCGTTATTTTCAATCATATTTCTGCTCACTCTAAACTTAAACAAAAATGAGTTTATCAAAGTGGCGGTCGGAGGAATTTCCGTCTCGCTATTGTGGGGCATGTATTACAACATTCTTCCGGCGATTTTTGATTATTATCCTTTTGGAATTTCTTTGCGAGGTTTAACTTTTCTGGGAATGGGGCTTTTCGGAACCGGTCTTGCTTTTGGAACCGTTCATACCCTCGCGTTTATAGGCGGGTATTATTCAAGCAAGTTTGCGTTAAAAATTAAATAAAAAAACCGCTTCGTCTGGGAGACGAAGCGGACTTTGTCGGCGGATCTATTGTTTTTTTCGGAAAAGTGTTTAGGCGTCATTGCGGGCGCATTCGTTTGAGCAATAAACCGCGATTTGCGCCGGGTCAAATGGTTTATTGCAAGGCTTGTAAAGACATCGCCTACCATCAGGATGATCCTTTGGAGTAAGCCAGCCCTTGTCATCGCATGTCGCGCATCCAAAGCCGCCGCAACTGTCGCACTGCACAGAATCGGTCGGATAACTTTTGTCTTTCGGTATATCCATATTCATAAATTTTCCCCCTAAAAAAGTTGCCAAAAAATACTACACTGATTGAATACTATGAAAATGTTTAAAAAAGTCAAGTTAAAAGCAAAGAGCAGGGAATCTTTCTCTACTTTGAATTACGAAACTCGTCGAGACGCGGCATTTTAAGGGGGTTTTGAGCGCGGCGGCGTGAAAACTTCAGGATTTTTTAAGCTTCAAAAAATCCGTACCCTTAAAATGACGCGCCGAGTAAGAGTTTCGTAATTTAAATTCTCTGCGAGAACTGTACACCTTTTTTGTTTTTTGTCCGTCGGCTGACGGACTCCAGAAAACTGTCAAAGGTCTTCGATCCCTACCCACCCCGATGTTCTTCAGGGTTTCCCGGAGCCGAAAAAAGTAAAAGCGCCCTTACGAGGCGCTAAACTTTTTTGGGCGCGCTCTGCTTAGGGACTTTCGAACTTTGGATTGGGCTGAAGAATACAAATATCCGACCGTCATACTCTCCCGAATGAAACAGTTACTAGCCGAAATTGACCATTTAATAATACAAGATTCCAAAACATTACATCATTCCTTTGGCGAATAAGCCGATAGCCAGTATGCCCAAAAAATTAAGTGCGAAAGATATTGGTATAAAAACGGATGTCTTCATCTTCGAAAGTCCCATCATTGCAAGACCGGCCTCGTCCGGTAAAGGAGATGCGATGATTAAGGCCCCGATAAACGGGATCAGCCATTTAAAAAGCTTCGGGCGAAAAATGGAAAACAACCTCTTTTGCGGCAGGGGTTGAC
>Ga0076083_106_pt1 | contig 12476 bp, 11 predicted proteins | sample RifGroC1_FD_68192 | JGI IMG/M metagenome (GOLD analysis project Ga0076083, IMG submission 68192) | Parcubacteria bacterium GW2011_GWC1_40_13 | reverse complement strand
AACATCCGCGCGATTCTGATTTCATAAAACTGCCTAAGTAGCGAAAAATAGACTATGTCCGGCGTAATGAATTTCCTTGTATATTCTTGAAACAGCGACTCAAACTCAACAGACTTGCTCCACTGATGATTTATGATTTCTCCTTTATACTGCAAGTTGCCAAAATTACTGCTGTGTTCATTTGCGACAATCACATATTTGTATTCATAAATAGCTGCCGTGAGAAGTCCCAAAAACGCAAAAATTGCCGAGATTGGAATATGTCCGTTATACGCCCCATCGTGTTTTTCAAATATTTTAAGATCAAGCACCCTTCTTATTTTCAAAGACGGTCTGCCGATTTTATCAATAACACTGTCAGAAATTAGATCTTGCTTTTGCGTCTCAACCAAGAAAGAAACTATGTCAAAATCTTTCAATAATTCTGCGGCCACAATTGAATCTTTGCCCCCGCCAATTCCCAAAAGGGCGCGGTCTTGAGTTTTAATTCTATCCGGATAAATTTTAATGTTGGAGTATGAAAATTTTGCCAATCGCTTTGGGTCAAGTTTGTTCCTGTATAAAAATTCTCCAAGTCCTTTTCTATAAACGGTATTCCAGAAATCCGCTTGTTCTCGTGAAAGCCTGAAAGGCATTGTCACTCGCGGAGGGCAATATAATTTGTAATAACTAATACCCAAAACAATAAGCAAAGATTCAAGAATTTTTTGGATTGATTCTTCTTTTAATTTTTTTGGGTGATTCGGAAAAATAATCGTTTCGGTAAAATTTAAAGAATGTTGATTATAAAATTCTATGCGATATTTGAAAAATATTTTTCTGGCATTTACATCAAATTCATATCCGACAAAATGAAAAATTTTTGCTTTATGTTTCATATTCATACAAAAGCATAATAGCAAAAAAAGATAAAAAGAAAACACTACTCAATCAATTCAACTAGCATGTCGTTTAAAGCCTATTGTTTTTGACTTATTGCCGCATACCAATATAATAAAAACAGAATAATGTTCGATATAGTTATATAATATGGCAGGCAGATGGTTTACCGATACGCCAAAACGGATTCAAGAAACGAGGGTTTTTCTCCTAATCAACTCTCTACCATTTGCCTGCCATATTAAACTTAACATTCCATCAGGAATGTTTTTTTACGCCCGAAATTTCGGGGACTCAATTTTGTGCTTGCACCGAGTAGCTTTGTGAAAACAAAGCGAAGTGGTGCGTAGGGAGGGATTTGGTCACGGGTATTTTTCTGCTGAAAAATCCCGCGACCCCGTCTCGCGCCGTCGCGCTCCGACCTTCAAATCCCTCCGCGACTAACAAAAAATACCAGATAAAGAATCTGGCATTTTTTCTTAGTGCGTAGGGAGGGATTTGAACGCTACTCGTTCAGTACCCCGATTGGCTCGCTTGTTCGTGAAGACACTCCAAGCTCGGCTCAATCGGGCTTCAAATCCCTCACAGAAGCGCCCCGCGCTTCTTCCTGCCCAACTCGAAGACTCGCTGTGCGTAGGGAGGGATTTGAACCCCCGTAGCCCATAGGGCGTCAGATTTACAGTCTGATGCAATTGACCGCTCTGCCACCTACGCATTACACTTGGTACTCCGATTACCAAGTTTTTATAAACTAAACGACGCTTTCCTTTCTACTCACCCTGCTCAAATCCGAAAGCAATCTTCCCTTTTTGCCTTTCTTGATTTCAAAATCAAATTCTTCTCCTTTCAAATTTACGAATACCGCATCACCCTTGGAGAGGTTTTTAGATATCATAGAAGACGCAATTTGGGTTAATATCTTATTTTGAATCAGACGCTTAAGCGGTCTCGCGCCGTAGTGCGGATTATACCCTTCTTTCGCCAAATAGGAAAGCGCTTCCGGCGAAACTTCCATTTTGATTTCTTTTGCCGATAGCCTTTCTTTAACAATATCAACTTGGATTTTTACAATCTCTTTTATCGCGTCCTGACTCAAAATATCAAAGACAATTATATCGTCAAGCCGGTTTAGAAATTCCGGCCTGAAATAATCCTTGAGGCTCGCGAGGACTTTGTTTTTTACATTCAGATAATTATCGTCGCCGGTAACAGAAACATCCTTGAATCCAATTTGTTCCATTTTGTCTATGTATTGAGCTCCAATATTGGAAGTCATAATAATCACAGCGTTTTTAAAATTCACCAATCTTCCTTTGGCATCAGTCAATCTTCCGTTGTCCAAAATCTGCAACAATATATTAAACACCTCCGGATGAGCTTTTTCAATCTCGTCAAAAAGAATAATGGAATATGGCCTGTGCCGAATCATCTCGGTGAAAGTTCCGCCCTCTTCGTGTCCGACATATCCGGGCGGAGCGCCGATAAGCTTGGACACCGAATGCTTTTCCATAAATTCCGACATATCCACGCGAATAAGCGATTTTTCGTCGTCAAATACGAATCCAGCCAGAGCTTTTGTGAGTTCGGTCTTCCCCACTCCAGTCGGACCCAAAAATATAAATGAGCCGATAGGCCTGTTCGGATCAGCGATTCCCGCCCGAGATCTTTTTATCGTATCGGCGATTTTTTTGACCGCTTCATCTTGACCGATTATTCTTTTTTTGAGCGTTTCTTCCATTCTGTTCAGCTTTTCAGCTTCTTCTTCCAACATTCTGGCAGTCGGTATCCCTGTCCAGCGAGAAACGACTGACGCGATATCGGCTTCAGTTATTTCCTCTTTAAGAATTCTTCTCGTGCTTTGCAGAGTTTTCAGCCTCTTTAGTTTCATTTCCAAATCTTTCTCTAGCTGGGGTATTTTGCCGTATCTTATCTCGGCCGCTTTAGAAAGATCCGCCCGCGCCTCCGCCCCTTCCGCATCCATTCTCAGGGATTCAAGCTGTTTCTTGATTGATTTTATGTCGGAAAGAATATTTTTTTCATTTTTCCACTTAAGCTCTATTTCCGAAGTTTTCTCTTTCAAATCGGCTATGTCTTTCTCAATTTTTTTGATTCTGGCTTTAATCGATTTTTTGCTTCCAATTTCAATTTCCTTTCGAAGCGCTTCTCTTTCAATTTCAAGCCGCATAACTTTTCTTCGAGTCTCTTCAAGAATCGGCGGCATATTTTCCAGTGAAATCTTAAGAGCCGAGGCCGATTCGTCTATGAGGTCTATAGCTTTGTCCGGCAAGAATCTGTCGGTGATGTATCTGCTGCTTAGGTTGACGGCGGCCAAAATAGCGTCATCGGTAATCCTCACCCCGTGATACAGCTCGTATTTCTCTTTTAGTCCGCGCAAGATAGCCACCGCGTCTTCAAGCAAAGGCTCGTTCACATACACAGGCTGGAATCTTCTCGTGAGCGCCGGGTCTTTTTCAATATGTTTTTGATATTCTTTAAGCGTCGTTGCTCCGATAGATCGGAATTCTCCGCGAGAAAGAGCGGGCTTCAGCATATTGGAAGCGTCAAGCGAACCTTCGGCAGAACCGGCGCCGACGATTGTGTGTATTTCGTCTATGAACACGATAATCTTTCCCTCCGCCCGCTCAATTTCTTTGATTATGTTTTTTAATCTCTCTTCAAATTCGCCTCGGTATTTCGTGCCAGCCACAAGCGCACCGAGATCAAGCGACACGAGCTCTTTCTCCTTGAGAGATTCCGGCACATCGCCCAAAGCCATTCTTATCGCCAATCCTTCCACGATCGCGGTCTTGCCCACTCCGGCCTCTCCAATTAAGATAGGATTGTTTTTTGTTCTTCTGGAAAGAATTTGGATTATTCTTGAAATCTCATCATCGCGCCCGATGACTGGGTCAAGCTTGTTTTCTTGGGCTAGCTTCGTCAGGCTTCTGGTGTATCTTGATATGGATTTGTTTTTCTTGGGAAGATGAACATCCGTCACCTTGCTAGTCTTGAGCTCTTCAAGAACTCTCATTACGCCAGCCTTGTCAATTTTAAATCGGCTAAGTATTTCACGGGCCGTTTGAGCCGCGTCAAAAAGAGCGATGAAAAGATGCTCGGTTGAAATAAAATCATCTTTAAGAGATGCGGCAACTTTGCCGGCACCTTCAATAGTCTGGGCCAATTCAGGAGTAAGGTAAAGCTGATAAGAAGGAGAAATCGTATTTGATGTTTCATTTGTCTCAATCGCTTCAAGCAGAGAGTCCGTGAGAAGAATGATGTCCACTTCCAGCTTGTCTAATATTGAAGACACCATACTTTCTTCCTGTAAGATTAGCGCCGAGAGAAGATGAAGCGGGTTCACATGATTTTGTCCCCGCTCAATGGCAAGCTCGTGAGCTTTTCTCACGGCTTCTTTTGCTTTTGTTGTGAATTGAGTAAATGGAGGCATAAATTTTTCTAAATATTATTCAATATATTCGCATTATACCGACTTTTTAAGGCTTGTCAAACTGCCGAACAGGTTGTGGGTGGTAGGTGTTAGGTTGTAGGTTTTTAGGAAATCAGAATAATTTTTCATAATTCAAAGTGTAAAATTTAATTGGCATTTTGTTTTGATGAATTACTCAATGCCTCCAATTCGGAGAAATTTTTCTTCACTTCGTTTATCGGCACGAATGATATTGTCCGAGCGCCGTTTGGCGATTTCACTCTTATTCCCACCACTTCGCTTGAAAGATTTATGAAAGGATTGCCGGTTGTGTTGTCGTTCGGAATAATATTAGTTTCAATCAGAATCATTGATTTTTCCGCGCTAGCCTGCAAGCCTTTGGAATCTTTGGCCAAAGGAGAATTTTCTTTAACAGATTCATTGACGATTGCGGCGAGGTTCCCGGTATCTGCGGTAGCCAGCATCGTTGTTGTTGTTGATTCATTCTGTGATGATAATCCGATGCTTTCAGCCGTTGTTGTATTTTCAAAATTTGAATCGCTTGATTCTATGAAGCTCGTAATGACTCCGATAGAAACGCTATTCCTCAATTTGCCTCCCAAAGATATGACTGTCTGCCCAAGCTTGAGAGTGTCGGAATTAGCCAAAACCACAGGAGTTAAAGACAAATCTTCTCCAACTTTTGGAACTATTTTTAAAAACTCAATAGCGCTCTTTACTTCTAATGGTAGCGTCTTGACATCATACTCTTTAGCGTCATTTAGCACCACGGAATACGAGCTTGACGGCGCGATTATCGCGCCGTCAGTCGCTATGCCGCCTTCTTTTGAAATTATTATACCCAAACCGACAAATGATTTAAGAGGATTTTCCGCGCTTGAAGACGAATCTGTTTTGTAAATTCTAACCATGCTTTTCGCGTTCTTTTCAATCGCTTCTATTATCTTATCTTCTTCTTTAACAACGATAGTTTCTTTAACCACAGCGCTTCCTTTCTTTGGTGGTTCGGTCACGACTCGTTCAACCGTCCTCTCCACAACCCTATTTATAGTCTGGATAACGGCTTTCGGCGCTTGATCCATAAGCGACACTGTCACGATACCTGTCGCGATTGATGTGACGAAACTTATGAGAAGAGCGACGAGAATAAGCTGATGCTTGGTGAGATTTTCCATATTTGCTAAATAATAAATCAAATCGACAGACAAGGCAAGCGAGGCGCGTAGCGCGCCAGTCATAAAGTTGAAAGTTATAAAGTCTGTAAAGTTGAAAACGAACTTATTCTTAATTATTTCTCATCTTCATTTTATGAACTTTGCAAACTTTATAACTTGACGGACTTAATTAGAATTTTCACAAGATAGTCCATATCTTTTTTCGCCGTGTCCAATCCAAGAGAAAATCTAAGCGATGATTGCGAATATTTTCCATCTTTTCCAAGCGCCGATATCACATAAGAGGCGGATTCATCTTTTAGACAGGCGCTTTTTGTTGAACAGACGATTCCCTTTTCATCCAGTTGAAGCACCATGAATTCAGGATCAATTCCGGGAATAGAGGTATTTATATTATTCGGCAATCTTTTAATCCTATCGCCGTTCAATACCGCCCGCGGAATTTTTTCTTCTATCTTTTTTATGCCGTAATCTCTAATTTTAGAAATTTGTTCGCTGTTCTTGATTCTGTTCTTGTTCGCGATTTCAATCGCTTTGGCTAATCCCGCTATAAGCGGAACATTTTCCGTTCCCGACCTTAATCCTTTTTCTTGTCCGCCACCGAAAATTATCGGCTCTATCTCCACTCCTCTTTTTATGAATAGCGCGCCGGCGCCTTTTGGTCCGTAAATTTTCTGTCCATCAATCGTCATAAAATCAACTCCCAACTCTTGAACATTGAGATTTAGAAAAAGCGGAGCTTGGCAAGCATCGGTGTGAAAGAAGGGAAAGGTTGTAGCTTGCCCGCCGATGAGGCGGGGTGATAGGTTTTTTTTGAAAGTTCGGATGGCTTTGGCGATTTCTTTTATCGGTTGAATTGTTCCGATTTCGTTGTTGGCATACATTATTGAAACTAAGACGGTTTCAGGTTTGAGCAATTTTTTTATCGTAATCGGGTCAACAATTCCATTTTCACCCACCAGCGCGTAATCAACCGCCACCCCTCTATTCTCAAGCTCCTTAAAACATTCCAAGACGGAGCTATGCTCAATGTTGGTGGTAATAGCGCGCATATCGGAATACTTCACGCCGTTTTTTCTCAGATGATTGAACACGCCGAAAATCGCCGCATTGTTTCCTTCCGTCCCGCCGGAATTAAAAATCACTTCATCCGGATGAGAATTGAAAGACAGGGCGACGCTCTTGCGCGCGTTATCAACCGCATTTTTCGCCGCCACACCCATCTTATGAATTGAATTAGGATTGCCAAATTCATCCGTCATATATTTATCCATCACCCTTTTGACTTCCCTGTTTATCGGCGTCGTTGAAGCATTGTCTAAGTAAACCCTCACACCCTGTCCTCTAGATAAAAGCTTTCTGCGTAAGGGCAAGGGAGAAAGAAGCGACTTTGAGCCAAGGACACGGGGCGTCCCAGACAAGGTGTTAGGGTAAATTTTCCTCATCTTATTATTCTAACGGTTAAGTCCTCAAAAAGACAATTTATTTTAGACATTCTGTGTCAAAAATCAAAGAAGGGAAAACACTTGACCCATTTTTTAACTTAATTTTTTTGATTACTTTATCTTCGGTGCGCGGAATCCGATAAAAGCTACGACAATTGTGCCTATTATAGCCGTAAAAAGAGCCGTCGATGAATCAATCTTTGAATTGCTTATTATTATATAAGCAGAACCAAACCACATCGTTCCCAAAGTTATTCCCACCCAAGGATATTTCATATTTTTATATGTTAAATTATAATTGTTTAATTAAATTCTTTATTTCAGGATGCCTCTCTGCGTAATAAAAAACTATTTCTAGTATTCTCTCTCTCATTATTGCAACCTTTTCTTTCTGCATTATCAGTCGTTCTCCAGACGATTCCCAGTCATCGTTGAGAGATATTATTTTTTTGTCTATTTCTTTCCAATTGGCCTGACTTCTTACCTTTATTTCAATTTCTTCAATAGAATGCTTTTCAAAGAAAGATTCCATTGCTTTGATTATGTCAAACTGGGGAGATATTTGCAAAGCCACCATGTCAATAATGACTAGTCCCCTAAAAAACAGAATTATATCCAACGGAAAATGAACTCCGTATTTTTCAGCTTTTCTGACTAAATTCATGAAAACTAAAGCGGAAGATCTTTTTTTCAGATCTGCTTGGATGTCTTTTTCGTCGACAAACCACGACCCCATGATTTCTTGGACCTCTGTTTTAAAATGAGAAACTATGTCTTTCTCTATTATTCCAATAATATCATTAACGATTTTTTGTTTTACCGGTTCAACTTCAAAAGAATAAAGAAGCTCTTTTTTGAAATTTTTTCGACCGTATTCAAGCAAATATTTCGCTATTAGTTCAATGTCTTTAGCCGAGACAGCATAAACAAATTTCAAGAGCGTCATTCTGCTTTCTTTTTCTGCTTCCCCCACTATGCCGAAATCAAAATAAGCAATCTTTCCTTCAGGAGAATTTTCATCGCCCGGAAGAAAAGCCAAATTAGCCGGATGCGCGTCGGCATGGAAAAATCCGTCAATGAAATATTGTCTCATAGCATCTTTTATCAGATACAGCGCCATCTTATCGGGATTAATTCTCTTTTCAATAAGCTGTTCTCGGCTGTACTTGCCTAAAATTATATCCAAAACTGAAACCCCGCCTAAAATAAGCTCTTGAATCAAAACTCTAGACGAGGTGTATTCTTGGTGTTGTTTAGGTATTATCGTTCCCGGCGCGCCTTTGCTATATTTTAAAAAGGCAACGGCATTGTTAGATTCATGTCTGAAGTCAAGTTCTCTTTTTGTCCATCTTATAAAATCAGTTGCAACTTCTCTAACGCTCAGAAAAGAAGTCAAATTCAGCAAGTCAATTGCCGAAGCGAAAAAAGATATGATTAAAAAATCAACCTTGAAAACTTTTTCAGTGCCGGGACGCAGGATCTTCACCGCTACTTCCTCGCCATTTTTAAGAACGGCTTTATAGACCTGTGCCACTGAAGCCGAGCCTATAGGCTCACTGTCAAATGACGCGAAAAACTTTTCTACGGGCTCGCCGATGTCTTCAGTAAAAATTTTATTCACTTCGGAAAAAGGCACGGCAGGCATATCATTCAACAGCTTAAGAAGCTCAAGGGTATATTCCGCAGGCAGAAAGTCTCGACGCAGCGCCAATATTTGACCAAGTTTTATAAAAGCTCCTCCCGACTCTTCAAAAAACAATTTCAAACGTTGGGGTTTAGTTAAATCAGGCTTAGACAAAGCCCTAATGGCTATCTTCAAAATATAAAACAGTCTTTCTAAAAATAGAGTCATTTTAAAAAAGGCATGATTTAACCTAATTAAGAGGCTGACTTAAAACCTATATAGGAAACAACCACGGTAGTCAGCACGATAAATATATAAAAATTATTTGGATTAACTAATTTGTCCGACACTATAATTATAGTGGACGATATCCATAAGACGACAATTGCAAAACTTACCCATGCGTATCTCATAAAAAATATTTATTAAATTTATAAACTGTGTTTTCATCCATAGTTCTGTCAAAATTAAACTCCGACATATACCATCCGTATTTTTATTTTGACATCGCCGGAATGAAATGAATTAAATTCAAATAAAGTATAACAAATAAAACCGAAAAGCAACAGGATTTATCGTCCCCCCTTTTCTTTTTCTTCGTCGAAAAAAAGACAACTTCTTTTCTCTTCTCTAACTTTATAGACTTTATGACTTTAAGGACTTGATGAACTTAATTGCGATTGCGTAATATCTAAAAACAATGTAGAATTCTTTGTTATATGATGATCCCTGAAATATATATTTTATACGCCTTATCTGCATTGCTTGTGTTAGCCATTCTGTGGCTTATCAGGTTTGAAATTAAATTGCGCCGACTTCTTGGCGGGAAAAATCAATCGCTGGACAGTACTATTTCCGAGATAAGGAAAGAATTGTCAGCGATTACGAAATACAGAGACGCTTCGGAAAAATATCTTGAAAGCGTGGAAAGGAGAATCAGGAAAAGCGTCACAGGGGTGGAAACGATCCGCTTCAACCCTTTTAAAGGAGACGGTTCGGGAGGCGATCAAAGTTTCTCCACGGCTTTTGTAAACGAAGAAGGCGACGGTGTTGTAATCTCAAGTCTGTATTCAAGGGATCGTGTCAGCGTCTTCGCCAAGCCGATAAAAAAATTGTCGTCGGAATACGAGATGACGAAAGAGGAAAAGGAATCTCTAAACAAAGCTAAAGACTCGGCGCAGGCGTAAAAAGCGCGAATAGCAGGCAAGGTGGTAGGTTGTAGGAAAATTCTCTGAAAAACCTAAAATCTTCCGACATCTTCCTATTGCCTAACAAGCTAAAAAATGAAAACGGACAATAAACAACCGAATATCATAGAGCGTCCTCCCGTTATTTGCATAATGGGGCATATTGACCATGGAAAATCTACCCTGCTTGACTACATTAGAAAGACGACGGTCGCCGAAAAGGAGGCTGGCGGGATAACTCAAAGAATCTCCGCCTACGAAGTTGTTCACAAAAGCAAAGCCGGCAAAGAGAACAAAATAACCTTTTTGGATACGCCCGGACATGAAGCTTTTTGCGCGATTAGAGAGCGCGGAGTTGATGTCGCTGATATAGCCGTCCTTGTCGTGTCCGCCGAAGACGGCGTTAAAAAGCAAACCATTGAAGCTCTCAAGTGCATAAAGGACAGCGGTATTCCCTACATAGTGGCGATAAACAAAATAGACAAGCCCGGAGCCGATGTTGAAAAGACGAAACAAAATTTGGCGGAAAATGAAATTTATATTGAAGGATACGGAGGCGCGGTGCCATGGGTTCCGATTTCCGCCAAAACAGGCGAAGGAGTATCGGAACTTTTGGATATGATGCTTCTGGTCGCCGAAATAGGAGAACTGAAAGGCGACACGAATAAAAACGCGGAGGGAGTAGTCATTGAAGCTAATCTGGACAGCCACCAAGGGATTTCCGGCACCCTCATAATAAAAGACGGGACACTAAAGACGGGAATGTTTGTCGCTAGCGGCGGAAGCATCGCTTCCACCAGACTGATTGAAGATTTCACCGGAAAGAAGATAAAGGAAGCTAGTTTTTCAAGCCCGATTAAAGTGGATGTTCAAATCATTTGAAACAAAAAAAGAGGCCGAAAGCCATCTCGCCACTTTTAGAGAAAATATTCCCGCAAAGAAAAAAGTCCCGAATGATAAAGAAAACGAAAATATTTTCTCTATCTATATTATTTTAAAAGCCGAGACGATGGGATCAATTGAAGCTATAGAACATGAGATAGGAAAAATAAAAAATGACAGAGTGAAAATAAAAATCGTGCATTCCGGCATCGGTGGCATTTCCGAGAACGATGTTAAAACCGCGAACGCCAAAGAAGGCACAGTAATTTTAGGATTTGATACCGCTATTGATTCCAAAGCCCGAAGCTATGCCGAGAGGCTTGGCGTGGAGATAAAAGTCTTTGATGTCATCTACAAATTGTCGGAATGGATTGAAACGAAAGCCCGCGAAAGCACGCCGAAGTTTGAGACCGAAGAGACATCTGGAGTGGCGAAAATAATTCGCGTCTTCAGTAAAGCGAAAGACAAATATGTGGTCGGAGGAAAAGTTGAGTCCGGACTAATTTCCTTGGGCGAGGATGCTAAAATCCTGAGAAGAGAGCAAGAAGTTGGAAGAGGCAAAATAAAAGAATTACAGCATCAAAAAAAGAAAGTGTCGGAAATTAAAGAAGGAATGGAATTTGGTTGCCAGATCCAAGCGACGATTGAGATAGCGCCGGGAGACAAGATTGAGTCTTATAAAATTGTGGAAAAGTGAGATGAAAAATAGAGACGTAAAACTTAAAGATATGATCAGAGAAGTTGCGGCTAAATTTCTGAACATTGAATCAAACAGAGTATCAATGGTGACTGTGACAGATGTGCGGATTTCAAAAGACGGAAAATATGCTACTATATTTTTTACGGTCTATCCGAGTGATAAGGAAAAAGCCGCTTTGGATTTCGCCAAGCGCAAGAGGGCTGAATTCAGGGATTTCGCCAAGAAAAACATCAGAGCCGGAAGAATTCCATTTTTTGATTTTGAAATAGACGCCGGCGAGAAACACCGACAGAAAATTGACGCAATTCTAGAAAATAATTAAATTGATCTGAAATTTTCTGTCATTTCCGCCCCCGTCTTCACGAGGGTAAACTCCGGCGAGAATCCAGATTCCAGAAGAATACAGCTTTTTGAAAATTCAAGGCCGCGTAGCCAAGTGGTAAGGCAGGAGTCTGCAAAACTCCTATGCGCCGGTTCAATTCCGACCGCGGCCTCTAATCTAAATGGAATACGCTTTTACTATAATGAGTTGATTTCCGTTTACCATTTGATATCATTTATTGATGAAAATTAACAGAAGGAAAAGATCGTGGGAAATATCTCAATTAAAAGTCGCTGTTAAAGATTCAACCAGTTATAGACAAGTCTTAAAAAAGATAGGATTAGTAGCGGCGGGTGGAAATTATGAGCAAATTAAAAAATATATTAAAGAATATAAATTTAATATTTCTCATTTCAAAGGAAAAGCTTGGAACAAGGGCTTGAGGGGCATAGGCAAACCAATTACTCCTCTAGAGTTTATTCTTAAGAAAGATTCTTCTTATCAAAGTTTTAAGCTCAAAAAAAGATTATTTAGTGAAAATTTAAAAAAACAATTTTGTGAAGAATGCGGTTGGTCCACAAGAAACAAAGAAGGGTATCTTCCATTAGAACTTGATCACATAAACGGCGATAGGCATGATAATAGATTGGAAAATTTAAGAATATTATGTCCGAATTGCCATAGTTTAAAACCGACACATAGGGGAAGAAATATGTTAAAAAACAAAGCCTGAGTGGTGAAACTGGTATACACGTAACACTTAAAATGTTATGGGCGAAAGCTCGTGTGGGTTCGATTCCCACCTCAGGCACCA
>Ga0076083_142_pt1 | contig 13716 bp, 19 predicted proteins | sample RifGroC1_FD_68192 | JGI IMG/M metagenome (GOLD analysis project Ga0076083, IMG submission 68192) | Parcubacteria bacterium GW2011_GWC1_40_13 | reverse complement strand
CGATTTAGGGCGGCATAAATCTTTTGCGACAAGAGGATATCTATTGGTGTTGTAAAAATTTGAGTAAACACATCAAACTTGTTAAGTATCTTGGTATCCTTTTTGTAGTCAAAATCGTGCGGAACCGTATCAATCTGGATCATAATCTTCTCCTCTCTAAGATTAGACATCTCATTATCAAAAAGCACATTGGGCATTCTAATGTATGAACGATACGCGCCCTTAAATACATTTTTGATTTCAACTTCATATCCCTGCAACTTAAGCCCTTTCTCTACCTCGTCCGCAAGATCCGCAAATTGATCTTCGGTAAGATTAAAATTGTCAAAATCAAGGTCCTCGGAGAATCGGCTGTTGTTGTATATGATTCGCAAAGCCGTGCCGCCCAGAAACACCACCTTCTGCGCGTATTTTGAGTTAAATATGATTTCGAGAATCTTGTATTGCAAATATTCTCTCAAGTTTGAGTTAAATATGATTTCGAGAATCTTGTATTGCAAATATTCTCTCAAGATATTTCTCTTGAAAGGTTTTTCGTTGTCGGGATAATATTGTTCTATGTTTTTGAGACTAAGCATGTTCAATGTATGTTAAAAACTTTTTCACTCGCTTCGCAAGCGCCTTATTATTGAAAGCCGCAAGATATTTATTAAACTTTTCCGTATTTACTCTTTTTTTAAATTCATCGGCATTAAAACGCGCGCCCATGAATGATTCCTCGTCCTTAATTTTTGAGTTAAAGTAGAGATAATCAAGAACTGCCTTTTCCGTTTCCGCCATTCGGTAATGGTGTCCATCGCATTCTCGCAGCCCATAACCAAACAAAAGTTCCGGTTTTAGATGTCTATATGTAAAACCACCAATGGGAGTTTTTATCGTTCTTGTCTTTTGTGATGTGACGGATGTAATGCCGTACACGGCTTCCGGTATAAGCCCGTAAAAAGACAACGCCATCTCAAGTGAAATGTATGACGGTTCATGAATGCGATTGGCAATGATGAAAGCCACTCATTCAACCTGCGCAAATCAAAATCCTCTTCAATCTTTCTGATGTCATTAAGATTGAATATTTTGAAATTTTTTAGTTGTTCTTTCAGTTCTATATACTGCATATTGCCTATTTATTACCAAAATATGTGTTTTTTAACATATTTTGGGGTTATTATAACAATATATACATACACTCGCAAGCAACCCCTATTTTTTTATGGTCGTATTTTTTCATAAATAATCGTCTTAGATACTCGCATAATACAACGATTTTTAATTTAACTCAATAAAAAATGCCTACAAAAAACCTTAAGTTAAAACTTGGATATTTTACTTTTAATTTTTTGTCTTAATTTCCAGCTATTGCCGTGGCCTATGAGACCAAGATATGACTGTACCGTTTCCTCTTTTCCATCCTTCGCCTTTATGTTTCTAAACATTCTTTTCTTGGTCGTCGTTCTCAAGACTCGATGATCTGGAAAATGCACCCAACCGAGAAAGTCGACGCCCGAAGCAAGAGTTTTAATAAACAATTTGTCGGGGTGAAGAGCGAGTCTAAGATGCGCGCCTAAAAATTTAGACATCTGCGGAATCAAACTTTCCAGATACTTTCTGTCTTGGTGCAAAAACACAAAATCATCGGCGTAACGAACATAGCATGGCGCTTTTAACACCCGCTTCACAAAATGGTCAAACTCATTCATATAAATATTGACCAAAAGTTGTGAGGTAAGATTGCCAAGCGGCAACCCGACGCCATGTTTCCCTTCGGTACTAAAACTGCTGATAATGTGTCCTAGAAGTTGCAACGAATCTTTGTCCTTTATGTGCTTTGCCAGAATCTTTTTTAGAACTGCGTGATCAATGCTCGCAAAAAACTTCTTGATATCGCCTTTCAAAACCCAACAGGTATGCGTGTTATTTTTTGAAACAATTCTTCCAAAATACCGAAAACGATTTATCGCCCGATGCGTTCCTTTGCCGATCCGACATGAGTATGAGTCATAGATAAACTTACTGTCAAAATATTCATAAAGCGCTCGGTAGAGAAGGTGGTGCACCAACCGATCGCATACCGTTGCTTTATGAATGTCTCGCGGTTTCAGGTCGTTAATCTTGAATGCGACATATCCACCGTGAATATAGGTCTTTTCTTTCATGTCCTTGTGAATACTGAAAATATTGTCCATCAATCTATTTTGAAAAACAGCAACATCGCTTCTTTTCTTTTTGCCGCGCAAAAATTCTTCCCATGCGCGAAGCAGATTTTCGACGGTTATGATAGTATTATATTGATCAATTTTTTTCATATTTAAAAACACTATGCAAAATTTTCCCCCCCCCCCCCGAGCACCCGCAGTGCTCGTAAAAGCAAGAGAGTCATATTCCCTGTGGTTTAAAATAATCGCTGACTTTCCAAAAATATATCGCCAAAATCTTGGCGGGAAAATCGAGGGGTATTTTCTCGAACTTCTGGAAAATATTTTTGTTTCCTTATATCTCTCGGGCGATCAAAAATTGCGTCGGCTTGTCATCTGCATATCAAAACTCGACGGAGTAAAGTTTTTTCTCCAACTTGCGTGGGAAAACAAATGTATTCCGAATGAAAAATACACCGCTCTGTCCGCGCACCTAGATGAAGTTGGAAGAATGCTTGGCGGATGGAAGAAAGGGCTTGAAGCAAAAACTCCCCCGAGACAACCCAGAGGAGAAACATTGAGTTGCGGGGCCACCAAACGACGACTATAGCCAGAATCCCACACATTGTCGTTCTCGAGCCGATTGATGTTGACGTTCAGCCCATCGGATTTCACATTCACGTTGGCAACGAAGAATTGTGCAATGTGCCATCTGTGCCACCGCCATTCTAAGAGCGCTATACTCAGAGAATTAGCTGTATCGTATTTTGGACATCAAAAGTCCAAGAGCGCATTGCACCAACTAAATTGTTTTTTTATTTGAAAAACATCATCACTCTTTCACAAGCCGTAGCCAGCAAAATTCTCGCTGATGGTTTCCAGCAAAAGTGACTCTGTAGCCGTAACCGCAAAGTAATGCACGATTGCTTATTTATTGTACATAAAAAAATCCCTCCGACAAAGTGCCAGAGGGATTAATGGTCAAAGGATCTAAATTAAAGTGATTAAGCACCAAGTTGCGGGGCCACCAAACGACGACTACCGCCAGAACCCCACACATTGTCGTACCCGAGCCGATGGATGCTGACGTCCAGCCCATCGGATAGCACATACACGCTGGCAACGAAGAATTGTTCATATTCCTTGAACAAGAAAAAGGTGTTACAGCTGTTGGTACGAAACCATTCTGGGTGCTCTTCGCAAAATATTTCTATCTGGTGCTGTGTAAAACACAATTTGTCCAGATCGATTCCAATGGAGCCGAACATTTGAGCGAAAGTTGCATCCTTTACCATTTCATACACTGCAACAGCGATTTCTTCGGTCCTTTTTCCTGGCTTATCGAGTCCCCAATTTTTAAAATCGGAGTCGATGTAGGATTTGAAGACTTTCTTAGCCCTCGCCAGTGTGTGTGTGCCGTCGCAGGCGGGGATGATGATAGGCGTGCCAGAAAGGCAATTGAGAATTGATGAAATAATTGGTTTTCTCAACAGAGAGATATCTTTCACTCCGCCGGTAAGGGCGGTGTACATCGTTTTCGCATACTTGTTGTCTTTTGAGTTAATAATCTCCTGCACGAGGTCGGCGTCAAAACCGGCCTTGTCCAAAACTAACCCAAATTCATGCATCTTTCCACAACCCATGTCACACACACTTTTAGTGCTCATAACTTTGTCCTTTCTTTGTTAACGTGCTTTCGGAAATCTGCCGAATCAGTCGCAAGAAAAATCTTGCTTCAATCTACTTAATATTATACACGCAAAACATATCTTGTCAATAGATAGATACATGGTAATGTTTAAACACTTCTGCCACTTGCGTTCTGTTTTTTATGGTCGTATTTTTTCATAAACAATCGCCTTAGATACTCGCATAATACAATAAAATTTGATTTTACTCAATAAAACGTTGCCGAAAATATTTTCTCGTTTCCAAAAATGTACACGAATTTGGGCGATCGCATATTTTCGTGTACATTTTTTAATTAGAAAATAATCGTCTTATATCTTCGGATTTCAACCCCGCAAGAGTTTAAAATATTCTTCTCTTAATATTTTTGCCGTTTTTAAATTGTTCGCGATTATAAAAACTTGAACTTCTTTTACTTTGGGTATGACAACCGGACGAATATAACCGGATTTTACATAAACCAAATGATCACCTTCAATTCTATCTAACACCCATCCATTCCGTTCAAAAACTTTGACTAATTTTCTCCAATGAATCGGATTGATTTTAGGCATTGATTAAGCTTTCATTTCTAAAGTTTCCTCCAAAACCTGATTTAATGTTCCAATTTTTTTAGCGGTTTTAATAAACAAACCGATGGCTTCTTTGAGCATTTTTTCGGCTTCTTCCAATGTTTTGCCCTGCGAAGCCACTTCCAATTCTGGATTATAGGCCACATAATGTTTGCCTTCTTTCCAAATTTTTGATGTTAAAAACAATTTCATATTTATAGAAAAGATACCATCTCTAAACCGAAAGTCAATCACCAAAAATATTTCCTTTTCCCCAAATTATATCTTCTGATTTTTCAATATCGGGTATAAATCTTTGTCTATTTTTCGGTCAAAGCATTGTTCGCCAGAAGCGTGTTGCCAATTTTCATTAAGATAACTGTGATAACTGTCTCCTAAAAATACAGGGACGGATCTTGTCATATATTTTGAATCAATTTGCGCATCGCTAGCCAAGCTGAAATTGGCGCAAAGTTTGAAACTTAAATCCGAAACTTTTATATAACCATAGCCACCCGGATTATAACCAACAAAAGGAGCGGGGTTAGGATCACGAGGTAAAATAAAACCGGAAATCGGGTCTTCTAGTTCAAGTAAACCGTTCGGCAAACTTCCCTTTCTTTGATAAAAATTCACAATTTGATATTGGATATTCTGCAAATCGCTCACTCGCCTTTCGTCAAACCTTTTCATTCTCAAAGTAAAGGGCGAGCCCATTATAAAAAATCCGCCGACAATTGAAGCCAAAACGGCGAAAGACACCACCCAAGCCAGTAACTTCATCTTGTTTGATTTTTGCCCGACATCTCTTTTTAAATCATAAAGATAATAGGCAAAAACCGTTCCGGCGACAACGAGCACCGAGAGAACCTTGAAGGCGAATCGCGCCGTTATCTCTCCGCCGAGGAAAGTGTTGATGAGCAAAATCAAGTCGGTGATAATCGTCACTCCTGCGACAAAAAGCGTCAGATAAGTGAGCCATTTTCTTATGCCCAGATTTTTCTTCAAAAAATTGGCGGCCAAGTCTTTGTTTATAAACTGCGACAGGAAAATATAAATGGGAAAAACGATGATAAGCGAAGCGATAGACCAGCGCATTCCGGACGAAAAATTATCGTAGTTGAAACTCAATGCGTCTGGAAACGAAGCGTTGATAATTTCAAACAATAAATTGATAAGACTCACCGCGCTCGCGTAAAGCGCCGCCATTGCCCCGATAAAGACAAAAAAGTCTTTCGGCGTTGTTTTAATTTTATTTTCAATATTTTCCATAGATATATTTTAGAAAATTAGGTTGATAATACTTATACCACAATAGCATAAAATGCTAATCTAAAAAAATTAACCCTGCTCCGACGGATCGGAACAGGGTTAAGGACTAAGGTCAAAGGGATTAGACCAAACGACTTAGCGTTGAGAACTACTTGCGATACGAAGAGCCGGGTTACCGTCGTTCCAGTCGCTGTCAAGCCATTTCCAGCGTATGACCACACTGCCACCGTCCTCATGGAGATACGGGACATTGAGATTGCCGTTGCTGTCCCACAAGACTGATTTCCAACCGAAGACTGCTTTGCATTGGAAGTGTTCACGGAAGAAAACAATGCCTTTCTTCTGTATTTCCTCCAAGTCACGCAGTCCGAGGCAGGTCTTGAGTGTGTCAGTGACCTTAAAATGGGTGTAAATCTTGTTGCCCCTGATACACCTCCCATTTTTCTGGTCTTTGTGGAGCCATTGCTTCACGAGCGAAATGTCATATTTGGAAGGTCCGATTTTTTCCAGCTCAGGGTGTATGACCGTCTTAATCCAATAGGGATATGATGGACGGACCGAACGATCAACACGGATAATGTTATCAGCAAATTCTGTGCTCATGGTTTTATCTCCTTTCTTTGCGCTTATTTGCGCATTTTCGTTTTTCTCTAATCCGAGTAGGAACTATGAGCCATAGTGGTCATAGCCAGAAAACGCCGATAGATTCAGCACCTTTTGGCTATGACCACTCGCAAGTTTTTATCAAAGAACTAAAAAAAGCATATACTCATTATAGTGTTTTGTCAAGTGTTTTCAGCGGGATTACATGCAAATTCTTATATCCTAAACTCTATCACATCCCCGTCTTGGACGATATATTCTTTCCCTTCCGTCCGCACCAGGCCTTTTTCCCGGGCTTTGGCGTAGGAGCCCGAGGAAAGCAAATCCTGCCAATTTATCACCTCGGCGCGGATGAATTTATCTTTGAAATCATTGTGGATCGCTGTGCCGGCTTGGGGAGCCGTCCAGCCGCTTACGATTGTCCAAGCCCTCGTTTCGTCTTCACCGGTGGTGAAATAGGTTATGAGATTCAAAAGTTCGTAGCCTTTTTTGATAAGATTATCTATTCCGTCGTCTTCCGCGCCGGCCAAACCGTCTCTAAATTCTTTTTTTTCTTCCGGCGATAAATCTTTTAGCTCTTGCTCTATGCCAGCGTCCACAAGCACCCACTTGGCACCAGACGAATTTAGAAAATCCAAGATTCTCACATATCTTTCGTCGTTCATTTCATCAAGATTTTTCCCGCCGGCTTTTTTGTTGAGAACATAAAGAATCGGCTTTATGGTGAGAAGGTTAAGCAACTTTATTACAGCCATTTCTTTTTCCGAAACCTCAAGCGAAGACGCCAACTTGCCGTCTTGAAAAATCTTTTCCAGTTTCAACAAAGTTTCTTGTTCAAAAATCGCTTCTTTGTCTCCTTTCTTCACTTCTTTGTTCAAGTTGGCGATTCTTTTGGTCACAGTTTGCAAATCGGCGAGAATAAGTTCCAAATTTATAACTTCAATGTCTTTAAGAGGGTCAATTCTCCCATCAACATGAATGATATCGCTGTCTTCAAAAATTCTCACCACTTCGGCGATGGCGTCCACTTCGCGAATATTGGACAGAAATTTATTGCCCAGTCCTTCCCCTTCGGACGCGCCTTTGACGAGTCCGCAATTTTTGCAACCGCATATCTGGCACGGCGACTACGCCGACTGACGGGTCAATGGTGCAAAACGGATAATTCTGCGCCGGCACGGACTTCTTAGTCAGCGCGTTAAACAGCGTTGACTTCCCCACATTCGGCAGTCCGACAATTCCTATTGATAATGACATAAAGATTAATCTAGCAGTTTATCCCTCAAATTGAAAGGTTTTTATTATTTTGACCCTTGACTTTTTAGATATAATAGTGTAGCTTATTAGCAGGATTTTTGTTATTTTAATTTGAATTTTTTTAGAGAAAGAGGAAAATGTATGGGTAAAATATGGAACAAGTTAAAAAGAGATCAGGGTATTATTTTAGCATTTATTGTTTTTATTGCCGTTTCGGCGGCCGCTACTGCCTATTTAATCGTTGGGAAACCAGCGATTAGTAAGATTGATATCGCAGTCGCGGGCTCCTCTTTTTGCGCTCTCGTTGCTCTCTTTTTATTAGCGAGGTCGGTGCTAACTCGAAAGTCTGCGCAACAAGAAGAAACCCCGAAAGGTTGCTATCTGAGCCACGAAGAGCCTTTTGGTTGCTAATTATAATTTATCCCTCAAAACAAGAGCGGTTTGACTTTTATAGTCAGCCGCTCCTTTCATTTTGAAATGGGAGAATATTGCTTCCCCGGTCTAAAGTCATTTTTTGAGATAAATGTAAACTTACTATTCGCCCATTCGCGCGAATTAGAGATTGGATTTTGAGTTATAAAATATTTATAAATGCTGATATTTTCATTTTGCTAATACAGCCGGCATTTTAGACTGTTATTTTAAACAATTCTTACGAAGAAAAACATGATAAACTTATTCTCTGACAATTAGAAAAATAAAATATGAGTGAAATAAAAAAAGACAAATTCGGGCCGGAGTATGTTATTGAAGTATATGATCCGAAAATAGGAATGGAAGGATTTTTGGTGATTGACAATACAACGCTGGGGCTTGGAAAAGGGGGAATCAGAATGACGCCGAATGTCACGAAAGAAGAAGTTTTTCGGCTGGCGAGAGTGATGACATGGAAAAATTCTCTAGCCGGAATTAAGGCGGGAATAGTCTGGCGAGGGGGTAATGATGAGCTTAAGCAAGAATTTATCAGAAGTTTCGCGAGGATGATTAAGCCATTTGTGCCGAAAAAATATATTCCCGGACCGGATGTCAACACAACCGAAAAGGAAATGGCGCTGATTGCCGAAGAAATAGGCAATTGGAAAGGCGCGACTGGCAAGCCGGCTGATTATTGTTATAAAAATCCCAAAACAGGAAAGAAGATGTGCGGGCTTCCCCACGAGCTTGGCAGTACCGGCTTCGGCGTGGCACAGGCAGCCGCCACGGCTACCGAAGCGGCAGGATTTGATATTAAAAAAATGACAGTGGCGATTGACGGTTTTGGCAATGTCGGAGAGTTCACTTTTAGGCACCTGCAAAAAATGGGGGCTAAAATTGTCGCTGTCGTCGGAAGTCGCGGAGGAGTTTATGACCATAACGGACTGGATTTGGGAAAATTGCTCAAGCTAAAATCACAAAACAAACCGATAACTGAATACCCGACTGGGAAAAAAATTAAGCACAGTGAAATTTTTGAGTTGCCGGTTGATATTCTCATACCGGCATCCGTCACTGATGTCATAAACGAAAGGAATAAAGACAAAATAAAGGCGAAAATAATCGTGGAAGGCGCGAATATTCCGATGAAAGAAAACATTGAAAATGAATTATTTAAAAAAGGAATTATCATAGTTCCCGATTTCGTGGCCAATGCCGGAGGAGTAATATCTTCCTATGCCGAACACAAAGGGTGCAGTCCGAAGCAAATGTTTGAAATGGTTGAGAAAAGATTGCGTTTCTGCGCAAAAGAAATAATGGAGAAAAGTATCGCGGAAAAAAGAAACCCCAGAAAAGTGGCTATGGAAATCGCTCTGAAGAGAATAGAAGAAAACAAAAAATAAGCGGGTGAATTATTGTTAATAACCACCCGCGATATTTTAGTCCGGAAAAGCCGCCTTCTTAATCAGACGGATATTAAAGCCTGCCATATTTATCCTCAATGCGGACAATATCACCCTCTTCAAAATGCCCGAGAGAAATTTCCAAGATTTGAACAGGCGAGACATTAGTCGCGATTTTGTGTCTAGTTTTTCTAGGAACAAAAAACTCGCTTCCTTCCTTTGCGTTAAAAAAATTTTCATCTATTGTCACAATGCATTCTCCGATTAACACTCTCCAAAATTCATCCCTATTATTATGATATTGAAGGCTCAATTCCGAATAAGGATTGACATTGACTATTTTTATCGTAGACTGGCTGTTTTCGGTAAACTGCTGAAAATTTCCCCACGGACGGCGCGTCGTCTTTGGGATTACACTTCCGTTGGATTTGTCCGAAATTTCTTCAGTAAAATTCGTATTCATTGGAAATGATAAATTAAACATCCGCCAAAATCATTTTGGCAACTCATCTGAATTTTGAGATGTTCCGATGTTTTGATTAATTATTTCGTTTGTCTTTTTTGAATCGCTTCGGAGCAATAGGATTCCCGCAGCGACAGCCAAAATTATCACAGGCAGGATGATTTTCCATTTACCGAGAGTAAGACTGTCTTCGATCTCCGGTGGCGCGCCATAATCCCCCGTGTCTTCCATAGCCGTGACCAGAGTCGTATCCGGAATGTGAATATTATTTCCCTTTTCCATCATTAGTTCTTTCCTGGGAAGCGATGTGGCTTGAATTTGCGAGCCGGCAGTCATTTTGCTCAATGTAGTTTTCAAAACATTTTTGGGGGCGAAAATTTTGGTGTCATTTTCTTTTATAAAGGCGACTATTCCGAAAATTTCCCTTATTTCCGACTCATAATCGGGAAATTTTCCAATAATATAAGACATCCTCTTTCCCGCCTCTTTAAGCTTAATGGCCCCTACGATGGCGAATTCTTTTTTTTGATCAAGATTGTCATTCATATTGTTTTTTCAAAATATCCCTGATTGAAATCAGGCCTTGAGCTTCCAGACGGCGAGCCGAGTGCGCCGATATTCCCAAAAGCGATCCCGTATCCTCGCTTGAAAGATTGCCGACAAATTTAAAAATAACGGCGTCTTGCTCGTCATCCGACAACTCTTTTATGGTCTCGCGCAGATTATCAAATTCTTCCCCTTTCAGATTTTCGTTCGCGCCGCCCGGCCCCAGATTGAAATAATCTCCCATATTCTCGTCAGACGGCATAACGCGCCTTCTTTTTCTTTTCCAATCAAACACAGACTTTCTGGCAACATTGTAAAAATTAATGACGGGAGACGAGTCATACGAAGCCGAATCAATGGAATTGAGAGCGTTGATAAAAATATCTTGCGCAAGATCATCGCTTTCAGCCTTATTGCCGATTCTCAAATACACATAGCGATACAATGGCTTGAAATAAGCCTCGTATATTTCCGAAAAAGCTTCTCTGTCTCCCCTTTTTGCTTTTTCAAAAATCTCTTTTATATTTTTTAAATCATTTTCCGCCATAATAGATTGTGAATTGCTGTTAATTAAAAAATAATTCTTACATTGTAAACCAAAAAACTAAAACACCAAAGAAACCGCGAAAATCAAAATGACGGCATCGCGGACGAAGAGATCCGAGAAGCCAGAGGCAAGCCACAAAGACAGGACTATCTGAATCATTATAACAGCCGCAAGAATGGCAAAAAATTTGACATATCTTCCGCTAAAAAAATACCCGCGCCGATTATTGAAAGAACGATGCCGTGAATTTTAATCATTGGCAGAGCGTTGGCTGATTCTGTGATAAAAGACGGGGCGAACCCGATCCAATAATTCGGGTCAATTATTTCCCAGACACCGAAAGTCAGAAACAGGAAGAATATTCCAAATCGGGCGATAATTCTTGATTTGTGATGAGCATACATAAAAATATTTTTTATTAATAATTAACCTTTATTTTTAAAAGTCTTAAAAAGGACGGGAAGAATTAACTTTTCCGCAATCATTCGGCCAGCCGCACACTCCATCTGAATGGAAATGTCCCAGACTTCCCCCGTAAACATACGGCAACAATTGCAACGCCAATATGAAAAGGCTTATCAGAGTGAATGTTAAAGTTAAAAGCATTTTATTTCTTTCAAAGAAACTTTTGCTTTCAAAAATATTGAGCGGTTTTTGATCAAAACCATTTTTAATTTCTTCATTCGCCATTTGTTTTAATTATTTGTTAATTACAAAACTCCGTTATCAAAGTAATTATAATAAATATTATTTAACGCGCAAATCCCAATTTAGTTTATAAAGTCTATCGAGTTCATAAAGTTATAAAACAAAAAAATAGAGCAAAAAGATAGTGTCGTCTGTTATGATATTTTTTAAAAATATAAAAGATGCTTTTCTCTTGAATTTTTTCAACACTTTACAAACTTGCTAACTTTATGAACTTTTTAACTTCTTAGATCTATTGTAGCCATAATAAATCAAGGACGCGGAAAGCGCCAAGGCCGAGATTTGATACCAAACGGAAAGAGTTACCGAATAAGCGAAGATAAAAGCGAAGGGGATAAGCCCAAAGAAGGTGGCAAGCAAATAAATATTCATCGGGATATTCGTGAATAGACCGAGAGCGTAACTTAGAATATCAGTTGGTATGGACATCCTTAAAATCACAATGCTCCAAAAAATATTCTTTTGCGGAACCAATTTTTCCAAGTGGATTAAATACTTGCTCTTTATAAAACGGGAGACAAACGGCCTTCCGTATTTTCTTGCCAGGGAAAAAGCTATCGCCGCTCCGATCATCCAGCCGATGACATTTAACACTGTCGCCATAAAACCGCCCCAAAGAACGACGGCAATCGGCAAAAGAGGAAATGTGGTTACCGGCACAACGACGATTGAAACCACCTCGAACAAAACATAAACAGCCATTCCCGCGAGCCCTTTAAACTCAATGACTTCTTTTAAATAATCCGAATGCCTTAATGAAAAATAAGACGACCCGATAAACATAATACCGACTATGATAAACGCGAATATTTCTTTTTTCTCGTATTTCATATGTAATTACTTTGAATTACGAAACGCAAAAATTTAGGTCCTCGGGTCGCAAAATCTCTTTGTTTTCTAAATGTTTTTGCTCAATAGACCTATAAATTTTTTGCGTTTCGCAATTCAAGATAATTATGAAAAGCGTCACCTCTTATTTCTAAAAACACCCGCGAAGAAAATTGCTCCCCGTTTAGCTAACCCCTTTCCACAATAATCTTTTTGCCGAAATTCAGAACGAAGAGGCCGAAAACAAAAAGGGTTATGGAAGTAAAAGCGGAAAACATACAATAAAGACATATCGCTTTTATGACAAACAATTGAAGATAAATAAACCAAAGAGAAGCCAAAAGGCCTATGATAGTCAAACGAGCAGTGAGATTAAGCAATTTATCTTCATTTGTGACGGCGATATTTCCAACATTAGAAGAAGAAAACATATTTCTTCTCAAGACTGTCAAAATCAGAATAAAAATCGCCAAATAGTAGATCGCTCCGAGCATAGCGACAGGAATGCCGCCGATTACTACCTCCTCGCATCCGCGAAGCACGGAACAAGGCAGAGGAGTTCCCACGAAATGCTTCACGGTCAAGTAGCTTGCGTCCAGAAAACCAAGAAAACTGACCAGAAGAAAAGTGAAGTATAAAAACTTATGTTTTTTTGGACTCAGCTTCATTTATTATATTTTTAAATTCCTCATAGCTTCGCGGATTTTGGATTTCCTTGCCGTTTAAAAAGAAAGTAGGCGTATGATTTACCCCGGCTTTAACCCCGCTTTGATAATCAGCTTCAACTTTTTCTTTAACTTCTTTTGAATTCAAATCCTTCTTAAATTGTTCCGGATTCAACCCCAGTTCTTCAGCATATCCAGTAAAAATTTCTTTGGTATTTTTCTCACTCTCCCATTTTTTTTGTTTTTCAAAAATCATATCGTGCATTTCCCAAAACTTGCCTTGCTTGCCGGCGGCTTCCGCGGACAAAGCGGCTGTTTCCGCGTTTGCGTGTATTTGTCGGAGCGGAAAATGCCTGTAAACAATAGCCAGCTTGTCGCCGAATTCTTTATGAATCTGCTTCACAATTTCATAATACGAAGCGCAAGCCGGGCACTGAAAATCGCTGTATTCAGTGATTATGACTTTTGATTCCTTGTTGCCTTTTATCCAATCGCTTTCAATCACAGAGCCTGCCAAAGACAAAGGTTTTGTGTTAGCAGGCGAGTTGCGAGAAGCGATTTTAACCATTCCAAAAACCATTCCGCCCAAAACCAGAGCGGATATGCCCCAAAATGCCGCCGTGCGAATTGTAAATTTATTT
>Ga0076083_120_pt1 | contig 15856 bp, 21 predicted proteins | sample RifGroC1_FD_68192 | JGI IMG/M metagenome (GOLD analysis project Ga0076083, IMG submission 68192) | Parcubacteria bacterium GW2011_GWC1_40_13 | reverse complement strand
AATGCGGACTCGGTTTTGCGAAAACTATTTTTTGGGGAAAGGATTTCGCAAAACACTCGGCTACTCTTTTTTGAATTCGGATGTCGCAAGCGGAGGAGGGGAGGTTGGGGGGTGTCTTTTCAGAAACTTGGCGGTAAAACCGCCAAGTGAATAGAAATGAGAAAGAATAAAACCAAAAATACTTTTGCGCGACGTCGCGCAAAAGTATTTTTGGAAATATTGGAAATAATAGCGCTGAAAACTAATTTTTTTTGGAAAACTTGTCTTTGTAAAGTTTTACCCCTCTTAAAAAAGCTTTTTCGGCTTCTTTTCGCCTCTTAAAACTGTTTACTTTGACCTCTTTGCCCTGCACTTTTTTGTAGGTTGAGTAAAAATGTTCCATTTCTTTGATCGTGTGTTCGTTTATGTCAGACAAGTCTTTGACATCATTCCAGCGAGGGTCGTCAACGGGAACGGCGATGATTTTATCGTCATTGTCGCCGTCATCAGTCATACTCATAATCGCGACAGCTCTGGATCTCACGAGGACTCCAGGATGAAGAGGGTGGGTGGTGAGAAGAATTACATCCAAAGCGTCGCCGTCGTCCCAAAGCGTCTGCGGAACAAAGCCGTAATCAAACGGGAAATCTTGAGCGGTGTGAGCGACTCTATCAAGCGCGATAATGCCGGTGCTTTTGTCTATCTCATATTTATTTTTAGAACCTTTGTTTATCTCAACGATTACATTCATTTTGGAAGATTCTCCCGGGGATATGTCGTGCAATAAATTCATATTTTTATTATTTTAATTGAGTTTAATTTTTTTTATTTGGAATCTTTTTTACCAAGAGTCAGATTAACATTCTCTCCGTCAGCCGAAGCCACATTGGCTTCTTTCATAGACTGAATATCCAGTTTCCAGGAAGTAAGCTTTGCCGCCAAGCGCACATTTTGCCCTCCTTTGCCGATCGCGAGGGATAGCTGGTCTTCCGAAACTTCAACCGAAGCTTTTTTCTCCTCTTCGTTGATTGAAACGCTGATAATTTTGGCTGGAGAAAGCGCATCCTCTATAAATTTTTTCGGATCAGCCGACCATTCTATTATGTCTATTTTTTCTCCGCCAAGCTCGCTCATAACCGTTCCAACCCGAACGCCTCTTTGTCCCACCATTGACCCGACCGGATCAATGTGCTCGTCGCGGGAAACGACCGCAATCTTTGAGCGCGATCCGGCTTCTCTGGCAATCGCTTTTATTTCAACCGTTCCGCTCGCGACTTCCGGAGATTCCATTTTAAACAATTCCTGGATGAATTTAGGGTGAGATCGCGACAATTTCAAAAATATTCCTCTTGGAGTTTCTTCCACTTTGTAAAGATAAGCGCGGACTCGCTCGCCTTGCTTGTATCTTTCGCCCGGAATCTGTTCTTCAAAAGGAAGAATCGCGGTGGCTCTGCCCATATCTATAAAAATGTTTCCTCTTTCAATCCTCTGAACCGTGCCGCTTACGATTTCTCCTTCTCTCTTGCCGTATTCGTTCAACACGGAAACTTTTTCCGCTTCTCTCATCTTCTGAATGATGACCTGCTTGGCTGTCTGAGCCGATATTCTGCCGAAATCATCCTTCATTTCAAGAGGGAAGATCATCTCGTCGCCCAAATTCACGTCTTTTTTGATTTTTTTCGCGTCCTCAAGGAGAATATGATGTTCCGAATTAAAATAAACTTTCTCGCCTTCGTCGTCCGCGTCGCTCGCCTCCATTTCAACTCCCTCGCCATTTTTGCTCATAATCACCTGCGATTCGTCAACGACGATTTTAACCTGATTGAATTCAGTCTTGCCGGTATTTATGTCAAACTTCGCGCGGATAATCTGCCCTTTTTTGCCGTACTCTTTCTTATAGGCGGTCGCCAAGGCCAGCTCAATGGCTTCAATCATTTTTTCACGAGGTATTCCTCGCTCTTCCTGCAACTGTTCCAAAACCGAATTTATTACTTTTAGATCAAACATAATTTTAATATTTTTTTAAAAAATGAAGTTCGCTTTCGGCGAACTTCAGCTCAAACTTGACCATAATAGCTTATATCAATAAAAAAAATTTGTCAAATTCGGCTAATTATTGTGAAATGGTTTCTCATCAAATTATATTTGCGAGCTGTTTTTATATTTATCTGTTATAATAACCAAAACATATTTTGTCAGAAATTAAATCGGGATATTTGAATCTCGCGGGAAATTATTCAAAAATTCAATCATAAGATGCGCATTGAGGAAAAAAAATTAAAAGAATTTATTTTGGACTCGGGGCTTGTGTCGCGAGCCGATTATGAAAATACCGAAAATGAAATCAAGAAAAGCGGTCTGAATATAGAGAAGATATTGATAAGCAAAGGCTTCATAACCGATGATAATTTACAGCACATCAAGGCCTACATTTTAGGCATCCCGTTTGTTGACCTGAAAGGGCAGAAAATAGATTTTGAAACATTGTCAATGATACCGGAGCCGATCGCCAGAAAAAACAACATCGTCGCTTTCAACAAGAAAGGCGACTCTTTGGAAGTGGCGATGTTGAACGCCGACGATCTCGCCGCGATTGAATTCGTCAAGAAAAAAGTCGGACTTAAAATTTTACCCAGACTTACGGACAGTAATTCAATCAAAAGCGTAATTTTGCAATATCAAAAAAGCCTCAAAGCCGAGTTTGGCGACTTCATACAAAAAGAAGCGCTTTCTCTTAAAACATTGGCTGAAGATTCAGAGGGGATCGGTGGAGGGCAGGAGGGAGATTTAAAGAAGATGGCCGAAGAAATGCCGGTTGTCCGCATAGTGGATACTCTTTTGAAGCACGCCATAATTCAGAACGCTTCAGACATACACATTGAACGGCTTGAAAACGAAGTTTTGGTCAGATACAGGATTGACGGCATTCTTCATGACGCGATGGTTCTGCCGAAAAATGTCGGCGAGAGCATTACCGCCAGAATAAAAGTCCTTTCCAGTCTGAAATTGGATGAAAAAAGATTGCCTCAAGACGGCCGTTTCAAGGTTGAAATGAATAAAGAAAAAGTTTCTTTCAGAGTTTCCATTATTCCAACGCATTTCGGAGAAAAAACGGTTATGAGACTTTTGAAGGAAGATGTTTCCGGCTTCACTCTTGAGAGCATCGGATTTCACGGCGAAGGGCTTGAGAGAATTCACTACGCGACCAAACAAGCCAATGGAATGATACTTACCACCGGACCGACAGGCTCCGGCAAGACCACGACTCTCTATACGATATTGGATATTCTGAACACTCCCGATGTCAACATTTCCACCATTGAGGACCCGATTGAATATCAGATGTCAAGAATCAATCAAACTCAAGTAAAACCGGAAATAGGCTTTACATTTTCCAATGGTCTGAGGTCTCTTGTCAGACAGGACCCGGATATAATAATGGTGGGAGAAATCAGAGACAATGAGACCGCTTCGCTCGCTGTAAACGCGGCGCTTACCGGACACCTTGTCTTGTCAACGCTCCACACGAATTCCGCTGCGGGAGCGGTGCCCCGTTTGATTGATATGAAAATAGAGCCGTTTCTTTTGGTTTCAACCATCAATGTCATCGTCGCTCAGCGTCTGGTGAGAAAGTTGTGTTCGGTGAAAGAAAAATATTCTCTCTCAAAGGCCGAATTGGCGTCCCTTAAAAAGACTGTTGATATAGATCGCGTGCTCGGATTTCTGAAAGAAGAAAAAATCGTAAGCGGAAAAGACTCGTGGGAAACTATTTCTTTTTATAAGCCCAAAGCTTCTCCGGAATGCGCGGACGGCTACAGCGGCCGCGCGGGAATACACGAAGTTCTTAAGATATCCACCGCCATAAGAGATTTGATTGTGAAAGGCGGGACGGATGAAGAGATTGAAAAGCAAGCGAGGGAGGAAGGAATGATGACAATGATTGAGGACGGCATTTTCAAAGCCGCTCAAGGCGTGACGACGATAGAAGAGGTTTTGAGGGTGGTGACGGAATAATTTCTAATTACTAATTACTAATTTCTAATTAATCTTGAATTACGAAATGCAAAAAATTTATAGGTCTATTGAGCAAAACATTTAAAAAAACAAATAGCTTTTGCGACCTGATGACCTGAATTTTTGCATTTCGTAATTCGGAGAAATTAGGAATTGATTCCTGTTCTTAAAATCTAAAACCTGTCTCTATTAACTTCTGTTTCCAAAAAATGATATAATTATAAAAATAAAGTATGCCCAAATTCAACTTTAAGGCCTTGAAACCGTCGGGGGAAACATACGAAGCGTCTCGGGAATCCGCTGACAAATTTTCCCTTTATCGGGAAGTCAAGAACGAAGGAGATACGGTGGTAGATGTTTCCGAAGCGAAAACGGGAAGAAATATTTTAATTTCAACGGCGCTTGCCGTTTTTGGTCGCGTGACAGCGCATGAAAAAGTGGTCTTTGCCAAAAATCTCGGAGCGATGCTCGGCGCCGGACTTTCGCTATCGCGCGCGTTATCCATAATAGAAAGACAAACTAAAAATAAGGGGCTGAAAAAAATCACGGCTTCATTGAGCGAAAGCGTGAGTCACGGCAAGACTTTAAGCGAAGCGATGAAAGATCACCCCCAAGTGTTTTCCAAACTTCTCGTGTCAATGGTCGGGGCGGGAGAGGAAAGCGGCAGTTTGGCTGAATCCCTGACTATCGTAAGCGTTCAGATGGACAATATGTATAAATTGCAAAAAAAAGTGAAAGGGGCAATGCTGTATCCGGCGGTAATCATTGTCGTGATGTTTATTATCGGGATACTTATGCTGATTTATGTTATTCCCGGACTGACTAAAACTTTCAAAGAGGCCAATGTTGAGCTTCCGATGAGCACCAAAGCCGTGATTTTTATAAGTGATTTTCTCGGAAATAACGCCATAACGGCATTTATGGGAACAGTCTTGGCGGTCGGAATTTTATACGGGTGGACGCGGACGAAAAAAGGGAAAAGATTCCTTGATTTTTTGACGCTTCGTTTGCCCATTATTTCCGGCATAATCAAAGAAACCAATTCCGCGAGGACTTCCCGAACTTTGTCTTCTCTTCTATCTGCCGGCGTTCCGGTCGCCCAAGCGCTAAGTATCACCGGTGATGTAATCCAGAATTCTTATTATAAAGAGGTGCTGAAAGAATCCGAAGAGAGCGTGGAAAAAGGCGATAGCATCTCCAGTGTTTTCGTTAAGAATGACCGTCTCTATCCCATTTTTGTTGGAGAGATGATAAATGTGGGGGAAGAAACGGGGAATATGTCAAAGATGCTTATGGAAGTCGCTTTATTTTATGAAAATGAAGTAAGCCAAAAGACGAAAGATATGTCCACGATAATTGAACCGTTTCTTATGGTATTTATCGGGGCGGTCGTGGGATTCTTCGCCATATCAATGATAACCCCGATGTATTCAATAATGAATAATATTTAATAAAATTTTTGCATCCGATTGCATAAGTTTTATACAAAAATGTCATTTAATAAAAACCTAAAATCTGTCGGCTTCCCCCTACAACCTACAACCTACAACCTACAACCTTCTCGGGGCTTTACCGCGGTGGAATTTCTCATCGCTCTGTCAATATTAGCTATTTTGACGGCAATAATATTCACATCAATGAGCGCTTTCAGGGGTGGCAAAGCCCTGCAAATAGTCTCCGAAGACATTCTTTCTTTGTTGGATGAGGCGAGAGGCAATACTTTGTCGGCGAAAGATTCTTACGCTTACGGGACGCATTTTGAATTCTCAAGAATAGTTCTTTTTCGCGGAGCGACTTATTCAAGCTCCGACACCAATAACAAGACCGTTCTTATTGACGGGGCGGTTGAGATCTCAAACATATCGCTTGCAGGAGGAGGGCAAAACGCGCTATTTCAGCGGCTTACCGGAAAAACAAGCCAAAGTGGAACAATCACGATTCGCCTAAAATCAGATAATTCAAAGACAAAAACAATTACCATAGAAGCAAGTGGCGTAGCGAGTTCTAATTGACTTTGAGTACCCCAAATTACGAAATGCAAAAATTCAGGTCCTCGGGTCGCAAAAGCTATTTGTTTTTATCCGTCGGCTGACGGATTGCTCAATAGACCTATAAATTTTCGTGTTTCGTATTTGGGATCAATTAGGAATTAAAATTACGCTGACTGTCATTCTCTTAACCTACTACCTAAAACCTAAAACCTACAACCTTCTTTTGGCGCATTGACTTTAAAAAACGATTTGCTATTATTGCAGTTATCGCTTTTTTGCGCTTTTCTTGCCTGCAAGCAGGCAAGTTTGTTTGGTTTTTAGTAAACAAAAAAGTCGAAATTTTATTAAGCACGCTGAATTTTTTTGAAAAATTTTCAGCTTAATCAAAAAGTTATTTAGTTGCATAAGCTGGGCAAAAGTTCTCGCGCGCCCCGCTTATATAATTATAAAACACAAATATTATGGTAGAATTTATTAGATCAAAGCCTCATGTCAATGTCGGCACAATCGGCCATGTAGACCATGGAAAGACAACGCTTACCGCGGCGATTCTTAATGTTTTGCATCGCGCCGGCAAGGAAGTCAAATTAAGAGGAGTGAATGAAATTGACTCCGCCCCGGAGGAAAGAGAGAGAGGAATCACTATCGCCCTCTCTCATAATGAGTATTCAACGGATAAAAGACACTACGCTCACATAGACGCTCCGGGACACGCCGATTACATCAAGAATATGATCACCGGCGCGGCTCAAATGGACGGAGCGATTCTTGTCGTAGCCGCCACTGACGGCGCTATGCCCCAGACTAGAGAGCATGTTCTTCTTGCGAAGCAAGTCGGTGTGCCTAAGATTATAGTTTTCCTCAACAAGTGCGATATGGTTGACGACAAAGATATGATTGACCTTGTGGAAGCGGAAATCAGAGAACTTCTTGCAAAACAAGGGTTTGATGAAAACGCTCCCGTTATTCGCGGTTCCGCCCTTAAAGCTCTTGAAGCCACGGGGATTGACGATGAATGGTCAAAGAAAATACTTGAACTTGCCGATACTCTTGACAATTACATTCCGGTGCCAAAGCGAGAGATTGACAAACCTTTTCTTATGCCTATTGAAGACATCTTCTCAATTGAAGGAAGGGGAACTGTCATCACCGGCAGAATAGAAAGAGGCACGGTTAAGGTTGGCGAGGATGTTGAAATCGTGGGAATCAAGCCTACATCAAAGACGACAGTGACGGGAATTGAAATGTTCAATAAGTCCCTGCAAGAAGGACAAGCGGGAGACAATGCCGGCATTCTTCTTAGCCGTTCTTCAATGGCTACAAACCGCAGTTTTACATCAGAACAACCGATGTTACCGGAGAAGTTACTCTTCCTGAAAAAGTTGAAATGGTTATGCCGGGAGACACGATTACTTTCAAAGTGAAGCTTGTGGCTCCTGTCGCCCTTGAAGAGAAACAGAGGTTTGCCATAAGAGAAGGAGGCAAGACTGTGGGCGCGGGTGTTGTAACGAAGATTATCGCTTAATAAATAAGATGCCTCTAGCAAAAGAAAAAACGACGAAAAGCAAAAAAGCGCCTAGTCGTGGCAAAGCCGCGAAGTCGGCCACCAAAGCGGAATCAATTTCAAAGTTAAGAATCAGGGTAAGCGCTTATGAGAGCAAGATTCTTGACGCTTCCGTAAGGCAGATTGTTGATACGGCTATCCGATATGATGTCAAAGTCCTTGGACCGATACCTCTTCCGACTGAAATAAAGAAGTATACGGTCAACAGAGCATCTTTCGTCTACAAAAACGCGCGAGAACAATTTGAGATGAGGATGCACAAAAGACTTATTGACATTATCAATCCATCGCCTAAAGTGATTGAAGCGCTTACTAATTTAAGTCTTCCATCGGGAGTTAAGATAGATGTGAAGATGATGTAAAAGAAGGTTGTAGGTTTTAGGTAGTAGGTTGTAGGAAAGATAAAAATTTCTGAAAAACCTACAACCTTCTGCAAAACCTACCACCTATAACCTAAACTATGAAATTCATTCTGGGAGAAAAAAAGAATATGAGTCAAATTTTTGACGAAAAAGGGAACGCTCATCCCGTGACTATTCTTAGTGCTGGTCCAGTTGTCGTTACTCAAGTCAAAACTAAAGAGAAAGACGGTTATGAAGCCGTCCAAATTGGATATGGAGAAAAAAAGGCGAAGAACATAAACAAAGCTATTACGGGACATCTTAAAGGCTTGGGCAATTTCAGATTTTTGAGAGAGTTTAAGATTGAGGATGTTAAAGAAGCATCGGGCATTAAAGTCGGCGACAAATTTGGCCTCTCTGTCTTTAAAGCAGGAGACAATATAACCGTTTCATCCGTCAGTAAAGGGAAAGGATTTCAGGGTGTGGTCAAAAGGCACGGTTTCAGGGGCGGACCGAGAAGCCACGGTCAGAAACATTCCGAAAGAGAGCCGGGTTCCATAAGCCAGGGTTTGAGAACATCAATAAGAAGCGGAATGAGAATGGCTGGACGAATGGGGGGTGATCGTGTTACAGTCAAAAATCTGAAAGTGATGCAGATTGACCCGCAAAATAATGTTCTGCTTTTAAAAGGCGCAGTGCCCGGCAGACGCGGGACGATGGTGGAGATAAGGGGGTAGAAGAAGGTTGTAGGTTTTAGGTAGTAGGTTGTAGGGAAGAAATTAATTTTTTAATCTAAAACCTAATCACTGGCACCTAAAACCTACAACCTTCTGCAAAACCTACCACCTACCACCTACCACCTAAAACCTAAACAAATGGAAGCATTAATTTACAATCAAAAAGGAGAAGAAGCCGGCAAGATAAAATTGCCGGAGGCTGTATTCGGCTTGCCTAAGAATGACGACCTTGTTCATCAGGTTGTAGTGTCAATGCAATCTAATTTGAGAACACCTGTGGCGCACACTAAAGGCAGAGGCGATGTGAGAGGAGGAGGCAAGAAGCCGTGGCAACAGAAAGGAACCGGCCGAGCCAGACACGGATCAATCCGCTCTCCGCTGTGGAGAGGAGGAGGAGTCACTCACGGACCTATCAAAGATAAGAACTACGAGAAGAAGATAAACAAAAAGATGAAAGCAAAGGCGCTTTACACTATCCTCTCTCAAAAGATGCGCGACAATGAAATATTGTTTGTGGACAATTTCTCGTTCATAAAACCAAAAACACAAGAAGCAGTCAGCGCGATGAAATCTCTTTCCAAGATAAAAGAATTTAAAAATATTATCTCAAAGAAGAACAATGCCGCTTATCTGGCTTTGGGCAAAAAAGATTTGAACACGGCTAAAAGTTTCGCTAATTTAAGCAACATTAAAATTGATGATGTGAAAAATCTCAATCCTATGGATGTGGTAAATTACAAATATTTGATAATTGAACAGCCGGAAGAGTCGGTGAAATTTATACAAGGGAAGCTTGAGAAAAAAGTCTTAAAGTAATTTCAATTTTTATATAAAAATATGGCGATTTTAGGAACAAAAAAGAATACAAAAGAAAAAGCGGAAAAAACGCTCTCCAAAGAAGTTGTTGTTGCCGAAAAAATAAATAAAGAAAACAGCTCGTCAATCGGCTCTTCTTATAATTCAGCTAATTCCGCTATTTTAAGGCCTAGAATTACGGAGAAATCAGGCGACGCGTCTCAAAAACTGAATGCTTATACTTTTGAGATCAGCCGCTCTGCATCCAAAAATGAGGTCGCTAAAGCGATTAAAGAATTATATAAAGTTGCGCCGGTCAAAGTTAACATAACTAATCTTCCTCGTAAAAGAATTTTCTCGCGCGGAAAGAAAGGCTGGAGCGGCGGTGTAAAAAAAGCGGTGGTTTATCTGAAGAAAGATGACAAGATAGAATTTATATAACATATTATGAATTATGAAACACTATAGACCCACAACCAAATCAAGGAGGCATATGTCCACCATTTCCTACAGGAAAATTATTACAGCCAAAGACCCTCACAAAGCCTTGACCAGTGGCTTTAAGCGCTCTGTCGGCAGAAATAGCTTCGGACGGCTTACTACCCCAAAGGAGGCGGACACAAACGGCTCTATCGAGATGTTGATTTTAAATATGAAAAGTTCAATGTTCCCGCCAAAGTTTTGACTATTGAATACGACCCGAATAGGTCTGGCTTTATAGCGCTCGTTTGTTATAAAGACGGAGAAAAAAGATACGCCCTTCTTCCAAAATCTGTGAAAGTCGGCGACGAATTTGTCGTCTCTGAAAACGCCGAAGTGAAAATCGGCAACAGATTGCCTCTCCGAAAAATACCCGTCGGCACATTTGTCTACAATGTGGAGTTAAAGCCAAAAGGCGGGGCGAAACTCGGCAGATCAGCGGGCAATTACGCTGAAGTCGTGGCGCAGGATGCCGGACACACGGATTTGAAACTTCCGTCTTCGGAAGTTAGAAAAGTTCTTGATACTTGCTGGGCGTCAATCGGAGAAGTTTCAAATGATGAAAACAGATTGGTCAATATCGGCAAGGCCGGACGAAGCCGATGGCTTGGAATCAGGCCTACTGTAAGAGGAACAGCTATGAACGCGGTTGACCACCCATACGGAGGAGGCGAAGGCAGGCAAGGAAGAGGCACAAGAAGAGCCAAAACCCGCTGGGGCAAGCCTGTCGGCAAGGGCCAAAAGTCCAGATACCCTAAGAAATACTCAAACTATCTCATTGTTTCCAGAAGAAAGGTGGGGAAGAAAAGAGAATAAAAAGTTTGTAAAGTTTATCAAGTTATAAAGTTGGGATAAAATAGAAATTGCTACCCTTGTTCTGTTTATGGTTTTATGACCCCATTCTAAATTTTTGACTCTAAAATTTTTTTGCAGTTTATTATGGCTGTGCTAGAATATAACAACTTTTAAAAGTTTTGTTATGGTTGAGCAAAAAACAATTGATTATATAAGAGAGAATTTAGCAACAGGTAAATCAAAGGAGGATATTTATAAGGATTTGCTTGCGCAAGGACAAACAATAGACGCTATTAACGAGGGTTTTTCTTTGTCGGTCCAAGAATACCGAAAAGAAGACTCTAAAAAAAGGATTACAACTATTATGGCTGTTATCGGCGCCATTCTTGTCGGAGCCGGCATTTTTTCGTTTGTCGCGGCTAATTGGCAGGAGATTGGAAAGTTTTATAAAATTCTGATTATTTTATGCTCTATGCTGTCTAGTTATTACGGAGGGTGGATATTAAAAGAAAAATATCATAGGATAAAAACCGGAGAAGCCTTGATTTTATTGGGTTCAATAATCTACGGCGCTGGAATTTTCTTGATAGGCCAAATGTTTAATGTAAGGGCTAATTGGCCGGACGCTTTTATTTTGTGGATGTTCGGCTTGCTTGCTTTAGGGCTGGCGTTAGATTCTTTTGTTGTTTTTTATTTTGCTGTTCTCGTGGGGTTTGTGGCGATTGTCGGCCATCCTTTTGATATTTTTAATAACTTCGCGGAAGACAGGTTTTTGTTTACTTCTTCTGTTGTGTTGCTAACCGCCACGATCATTACTTTTATTTTTGGAATTATTTTCTACAAAAAAACAGTTCCAAGAGATATTTATTAAAGATATGGATATTGAAATCTTAATAATCATAGCAATAATTATTGCGCTAGGTGTCATTGCGGGTTTTGGCATGCTTGTATGGCGTATTTTTAGAAGAAAAACAATATCATCCGGTTCTAATCTCAGAATCAGTTTTTCTTCAGAAGAAACATTAAGTCAACTATTTTTTCTTTTATTCGTATTTTTTTTGGCGATTACCGTCATGTCTTTTAACCGCAATTTGGGGAATGTTATAGAATGGCCTCTTGTAATCCTCTCATCTTCTTTTATCAGTATTTTTCTTTCCTATCGATTTAAGGGCATATTGCTTCTTCCTGTCGGTTTGATCGGACTATTTTCTTGGTGGTTTTTAAAAGCTTCAGAATGGATCAGTTTTGAAAGTTCGATAGATATGGACATAAAAGATTTGTCGCTGTTTTCCTTGCCTTTGCTTTTTAGTTTGTTTCTTTATGTTGTCGGTTCAATGCACGGACAAAATAGAAAATTTGAAAGATACGCAGCGGTTTATAATGTCCTGCCTGTTATTGCCATCACGGTCGCTCTGTTTTTTGTCTCTACAGAGTTTGGCATAGAAGCTTTACAGGAAATGACAGAAGGGTCGGATATTTTTAATTCAGGGCAATTATCTCTTTCTTATATTTTGGGAGGGGTGATTTTTATAGTTGGTGTTTTTTATTCTCTGGGGAAAAATATTGTTAAGCCAATTGAAGGGGCAGCGTTGTTCATATACGGAGCTGTTTTTGGGCTTTCTGTATTTTTGCCGGATATGAGCGCGAATGGACAAAATCTTTATTTAGCCGCTTTTTTCAATATTTTTTTACTGATTCATTTGGTGGTCATGCTTTTTACCGGTTATTTGAAGAAAAAAGACTGGTTTATTAACCTAGGATCTTTTTCTCTCTTTGTTTTTATTATTGTTAAATATTTTGATTGGGCTTTTGATTTTTTGGACAAAAGTATCTTTTTTATCAGTGCCGGAATTTTGCTTCTCGTTTTAGGTTGGTTTATAGAGAAAGGAAGAAGGTATATGCTTTCTTCAAGTAATATGACCATTTAATATTTTATGATTAATTCAAAAAAGAACAAATTCATAATCGCAATTGCCATCCAAACGGCTATTCTTTTTTTCATCATTCTGTTTAAATTGCTGATTTTGAGCGGAGGTGAGGAAGTTTTTCTAAAAATTAGGCCGGTTGATCCGCGAGATCCGTTTAGGGGTGACTATATAACATTTCAATACGACATTTCTCGAATAAAGGGAAGTTTTTTTGATTCGTCAGAAAAGATTAAGTACGGGGATAAAATTTACATCCCTTTGTTAAAACGAAAAAATTATCATGTCGTCACTAACCGCATTAGCAAAAACAAACCGGATACGGGCATATTTATAAAAGGCGCAGTGAACGATATTAGACAGAAAGGTGATTCACTTGATGAAGTTTTTGTTTCGTACGGATGTAAATTTTAATGGACAAAATACTTTTGCCAAGGTTGTTTTGGATAAAAACGGAAATGCGGTTCTAAAAAATGTGTATGTGAACGGAAAATTATGGCCGCCCAAAGATACTCCCAAAAAGTCGATTGAAAAGCCCTTATCTTCTGATGACGAAGATTTTGGAATTATGATTTTAGAAGAGAATGACGATGAGCCGGAAGTTAATTTAAGAGAAGAAAAAATTTCTTCTCTAGATAAAATAGTTGACCCTTCCGGTCTCTATCAGTTTGCAAAAATTGATGGCTGGCGTATCAGGAGTTCCGTTGTCGCCCCCGGAAATGTGCCATTGGGCGGGCAGGTGTCCCAACTCATTCTGGAAACCGAAGATTTTCGTTCCCATATGGTTAATAATGATGGTTTTTCACGAAAAAAATATGACAGCGGAGCAACACTAAATATAACGGTTATAAAAGGCAATCGAGAAATTGATCATGGCAATGCCAATATTTTTGAAACTTCAAAATTTAATTTCAGAGGAGGAGTGGACGGCGAATATCATCGTTTTTCAGAACCAACTTTTTTGGGGCAACTAAGAGATGTTCATATCAACCGACAAAGCAATTACTATGTCATTAGATTTGCTTATGATACTGAAAGTTACCCTGAAGGAGAAAAAGTATTCAAGCAGTTGCTTGATTCTTTTACATTAACAAATAATTAGCCAAAAATTTGACTTTGTTTCGCGTTTTGGTAGTATGTTTAAACAAGCTTGCGCAAAGCTTTTTTAATTGTTCGGTGATATTCCGCAAAGAAATAAATTTTATAAAAAATGGCGAGATCGCTTAAAAAAGGACCATATGTTGATGAAAAACTTCTAAAGAAAATAGAAGGCAGACGCCCTATTGAAACGGGTACCATCAAGACATGGGCGAGAAGAAGTCAGATATCGCCTGAAATGGTGGGATTCACTTTCGGAGTCCACAACGGCAGACAGCATCTTGAAGTGCTTGTGAGCGAGGAGATGGTGGGACACAGGCTCGGCGAATTTTCTCACACCAAGAAATTCTTGAGACACGGAGGAAAGATGCAGAAAGAGCTTGACCAAAAGAAGAAAGAGGCGGAAATAACCGCGGCGAAGTCCGCCAAGACTGCCGTTGAAACTAAAAAATAATCTATGATAACGGCTAAACTCAACAATTACAGGCAGTCGCCAAGAAAAGTCAGGCTTATCGCCAATCTTGTCAAAGGCAAGAAAGTAGATGACGCGCTGGATATTTTGAATTTCGCGGGAAAGAGAGCCTCTCTGCCTTTGAAGACTTTGATTGAGTCGGCAATTTCAAACGCCAAGAATAATTTTAATTTGGACAAAGAATCGCTTTTCATCAAAGAATTCAGAGTTGATGGTGGCGCTATTTTATACAGAAGAATGCCTCGCGCGCGCGGCACGGCTTATCCTATCAGGAAGAGGACAAGCCATGTCAGCCTTGAACTTGAATCCAGAGAGATTAAGGAGGTTAAATCTTCAAAAACAAAAAAAGGCAAAATTTCCGAAAAGAAGGAAAAAGCCACTGATATTAAATAATTATTATGACACACATAGTCCACCCATATTCTCACAGGCTAGGAATTATAAGAGATTGGAAATCTCGCTGGTTTTCCGTTGACAAGAAATACAGGGAATTTTTGAAAGGAGACATAATGCTCCGCGAGTATTTGGAAAAGAAATTAAGAGGTTTTTATGTCGGCTCCATAGAGATTGAAAGAAACGAAAAATCGTTCAGGCTTATCATAAAGACCGCCAGACCCGGAATGATAATCGGGAGAAGTGGCGATGGCGCGGAAAAATTGCGAAACGACATATTGAAATTTATGACCAAGCGCAAATTGCCGCTCGGCAAAGATTTCAAGATGGACATTGAAGAAATAAGGTCGCCGGAGTCAAACGCGGCCGTAGTTGCCGATATGGTCGCCGAAGGCCTTGAAAAGAGAATGCCTTTCAGGAGGGTCATAAAGCAAACCATAGATAAAGTGATGGCAAATCGCGATGTCAAGGGAGTCAAAATTTTCTTGGGAGGAAGGCTTGGCGGAGCCGAAATGGCCAGAAATGAAGAATTGAAAAAAGGCCGAATCCCGCTTCAGACACTAAGGGCAGATGTTGATTTTGCCAGAGAAAAAGCCAATGTTATTCCCAAAAAAAGTAAAATACAGAAAATCTCACACGAGACGGGAGCATCCCGACAAGATAGGCAATGAAACGCGCGGCACTTATGTGGCTTTTGGGTCATTCGGGCTCAAAGCGGTTTCGGCCGGACGAATCAGGGCCAACACCATTGAAGCCGCCAGAAAGGCCATATCTCGCTCCGTGAGCAAGACTGGCAAGATGTGGACGCGTATTTTCCCCGACAAGCCCTATACTCAGAAACCTGCCGAAGTAAAGATGGGCAAGGGTAAGGGCGATCTTCAAGGCTACGAGGCCATCGTGAGACCGGGAAGAATCATATTTGAAATTGACGGCGTGGATGAAGCTGTCGCGAGAGAAGCTTTGAGAAAAGGCGGCACAAAGCTTCCGGTGAAAACGAGAGTTGTCAGCCGACATATTTAATCAAGTAAAAGATAAGCGATTAACATTGAATTTTAATTTGATTAGTGCTAGATTACGGATTGCGATAAAAAAATGTCAGAATACAAAAATAAAACAGAAAAAGAGATAGTCAAGCTTCTAAACGACAAAAGAGAAGCTTTGAAAAATTATCGCTTTGCCGTTTCCGGCAGTAAGACGCGCAACGTGAGAGATGGCCGAAACACAAGAAAAGAAATTGCGCGGCTTATGACGGAGCTTTCGGGCAGACGAAAA
>Ga0076083_102_pt1 | contig 17777 bp, 12 predicted proteins | sample RifGroC1_FD_68192 | JGI IMG/M metagenome (GOLD analysis project Ga0076083, IMG submission 68192) | Parcubacteria bacterium GW2011_GWC1_40_13 | reverse complement strand
TTATATAAGTTTTATTTTTTAAATAAATTAACCCTGTCTCTGCTTATGTCTCGGGTTAGCGCTACATATTACATAGACATAGCCTTTTCTGCGCACCGTCTTGCATTTGGAACATATCTTTTTTACTGATGATTTTACTTTCATGTTTTTATTGTAGGTTGCCGCGCCCGCAACGCCTGAGCAGACTCATGCTTGCGATGACAGGCGGATAGGTTGTAAATTCAAAAAATTAATTTCTTCTCTACGGTCTAACCGCCTAAAACCTAATACCGGCTAGTTTCTTTTAACGATTCTTCCCTTACCACCATATTCATCAAGTTCAACTACGACTTTGTCTCCTATTAAAACCCTTATCCTGTTCATCCTCATCTTTCCCGAAAGATAAGCAAGTATCTCGCTTCCGCCGCCATCAAGCTTCACTTTAAACAAGGTATTGGGAAAAGCCTCTACCACTATCCCGCCCGTGGCCACTTTTTCCTTTGCTTTTTTATTTTCCATTACTTTAAAACAGCAAACACTATGTTAGCAAATTGCCATATGATTAGTCAAGCAAATAAGTTGAAAGTTATCAAGTTCACTTTGAATTACGAAACTATCACATTACCGCATTGTCTTTGCGAGCGAAGCGAAGCAATCCATTATTACGCGCGGTAAACTCTGGATTGCCACGCCGGAGTACCGGCTCGCAAAGACGGAAAATGAGGGTTTCGTAATTCAAAGAAGTTCATAAAGTTTATAAAGCAGAGACAGAAATAAAGAACGGAACGAAAAGTCGCGGTGATAAAATTATTTTTTGACGCTGAAATTTTCAATTTTTATTTTTTCCGGCTTGCTTGGAAAAGATCTTTTCCAATAAGGCCTTACTTGAGCGCGCACTTCCGCGATTCCGAGAAAAGACGATATGATGCGATTTAAATCGCTCTTTCGCTGACCGGCGAGACTTTTCTGCAAGAGAGCCTCGTCATAAGTCCAAATGACATCCGCTCCGCCTTTCAAAGAAAGACTCAACGAATCGCCTTCCCAAGGGGGTTTCGCGCTGGAATTGTCGGACAAGCTGACGCCGGTATTGTCATCTAAAACCAAATTGACAGGCACGCCGTCATAATCAGGAAGTTTATTTTTTACCACATAAGAGTTTAATTCGGCTTCGTCAAAAATTATTCCGTGGAAAGCGGCATTTTCATTGATTTCAATTTTATCAGCGCCCAGAAACTTGTCAGGCAAAGAAGCGTAATCTGAATAATAATAAGCGTCAGCAAGAAGGACGGAAGATTGGGGTTTGATGGCATAAGCTTCTTTAAGAAGTTCGGATTTGATATCGGCCCTTAATTCTTTTCTGGCTTCGTCCAATATTTTCGCCGGCACTTTTTTAACCAAACCGCTTGAACCTCCCGCTATGTCAGTCTTGAGTCGCGCGTAGAAAAAGTTGTATTTTTTGCCGCCCCTGAAACCCGCGATTTTAAAATCTCCCTTGAGATCTGAAACTTTCATATTGTATTTTTCACCGGGCTCATCCGCGAAGATGAGTGTTTCAACGCTTCCCGGAACCTTCTTGCCTCCAACCAGCTTGATGCCGGGCACAATGATTGATTTGGGTATTTTATAAATCAGACCTTCTTCGGATTCAAATCTGGTGTTTATGATAAGCCTTTGAGTCGCCTCGCTGAAATTATTGTATACCACGATTTTCCCGCTCGCCTTAATCTTAAGATTTTCCGTTTCCGTCGCTTCAAGCTGTTTTGACATTTTTTTCTGCAGAGTCATCACCTCGTATCGGAGTTCGCCGGGAAGAGCATTCTTTTTGGCTATGTAAGTGTCGTTGAACGCAATGCGGGCAGTCTTGGGAATTACGGTCACTGTCGCCGTTGAAAAGAAAGATGTTACTGAAAACAGCAAAAAAATTATGGATAACAATGCTATTGTCCAAATTATCATCTTTGGAGCATTTCTTTTTTTTATTTCCTTCTGCGTTTCCTGACTCGCCGGCTCCGCTTTCTTTTTTTCTTCAAACTCATTCGCTTCCATTTTCCTCGCCTTGCTCTGCGTCGGACGCCTTCTTCTTTCAATGGATACTTGCCTAATGGATCTTCTGTTGTTTACCACTACGTCTTGTATGATGTTTTTTGCCATTTTATTTTGTGTTAAATATCTTGTTCAAGAATACACATTCCAGTTCCGCGAATGGTTCTTTCTCAATCTCCTTGTCTGACAGGCAGTATTCGCAGAGGCTTTTATTATTTAATACTATAACATTAAAAGATTCTTCTGTCATTGAAAACTGGCTGAACTTTTCTTCTTTTAATTTTTTAGCCAGAAATTCGCTAAACTCATTATCTGTCATAATAAAAATTGTTCTTGGAACATACATATTGAGTGAAAGAGAAGTCAAAACAGAATGGAATTTTTCCAACCAAATTTTAAGCGATTTATCCATAGTCGCTTGAACTTTTTGCGAGGTCACGCTGTCGCATTTGCCGTTAATATGCAAATTTATGAGAGAGCAGGATTCATCGCCTGAAAGGAGGAGGTCTTTAGACGTCTGCCGCACAAAAAAATTTTCCCCCACCGGAAAAGAAACGCTCTCCGCGAAAATATTGTCTTTTATTATTGACAAGTCCGTTAATTCCCCGTGAGTATCAATAAATATGAAATTTTCTTTGTCGGAATATATTTCCCGGATTGCAGAAAAAGCAGAGATAGCGAATGAATGGAAATCCGAGATGTGAAAATTGAAATACTTGCGCGCAACATAATTCAATTCTTTCAGCACATATTCCGGTGCTGAAGTCATAAAAAAAGCAAGCTCAGCATCTTTAGCTTTTTTGCCGAAGATTTCCGCCGTTCTATAGCCGTTTAATTTCGCGTCAATTATTTTCTTTTCAATTATCTTTGAGCCTTTAACCGAATCATCCGATAAAAACTTCCTCTCTTGTTCATTTATTACGCCTTCAATCAAATCGACGGTTATTTCAAAAGGCTTATCTTTTTTTATTTTTATTATTTTAGTCTGCGATACGCACCACGGCGAACATAATACATAGAAAGCATTGCTTATCCTGTGATTTCTCAAACCGGTGAAATTCAAATGGAGCAGCCCGCGCTTCTGAATGTCCTGAAGTGCGGAATCAAACGCTTTGACCATAAGCTTGAAATATCTTTCCAAATCAATATTCTTCTGAAATGATATGGGGGCTTTTGTCGCGTAAATTATTTCCGGTTTTGATACTTTAGAAAATCTGACGAGATGCGCATCCACGCTCCCGCTCCCTATGTGAAAGACAGCGGAAACTTCTTCGCTTTTCTTATTGAAAAATGAAAATAGCGACATATATGAAATTATAACACAAGGACAGTCAACTCAACAATTATAAGAAGGTTATTGTGGTTAGGTGCTAGTTTATAGGTTTAATGAAGATTGCGAATTAGAAATTGAAAATTTCTTTTATTAAGACCATAAACTAACAACTATAAACTAAAACCTTATAGCAGAATTTGACAAAATTTTTACGAGGATTAATATAATACTTTCTTTAATATTAAGGAAATAGTTCTTTCAAAAAGGAGGTGGTTATTAATCCATAAGCGCATTTATCATACCGGTAGGATTAAGATTTTTCACTTTTAATTTTTTAATTTTAAGGAGAAAGGCATTGAAACTTAACACTCTTAATGTGAGTATTTTTTCACTTATTTTAAAAGATCGAGGCGTAGATATGGACCGACTAAAAGAAACACTTGAAAATACCGCTACGGCTCATAAAAATGTTTACCTGCAGGGCGAAGCGTATATGATGGGTAATTGTTTTTATTATCTGGAATCTTCCGGTGATAAACTTCACATCGCGACAAGATACAATAAGTATCCCGATATAGAAACTCTCATAAAAAAGGATGCGTTGATTGCATTCTTGATTGCATTATTTAGATCGAGACCGCAAAACTTTAATATAAAATTTGGAAAAATTGAGGTGTTATGGCCTCAATGGAAAGAAAAACCCGGTTTTGTTTTGGCAAAATATCTTTGCAGAGAAAACGACAAGTGTTGCGTTTAAATTAAATAGACATCTCTCATTTATATTTAATATGCTACCAGAAGATCTTCGGATCTCTGGTAGCATTTTTTTGTAAATTTTAGAGAGAGTAATCCAAGGGAACTCATTGGAAAGCTTAATTTTGAAAATTACTCCAAGACCGCCTTGATTCTTCTTACGCCGGCCGAGACCGCTTCTTCTTTGATTATTTTGAAGTGTCCCAGCTTGCCGGTATTTTCGGTATGAGGTCCGCCGCAAAGCTCCATACTGAAAATTCCCCGCTCTTCATCTCCGATTTTATATACTTTCACCACTTCGCCGTATTTCTCGCCAAAGACGCCGAGCGCTCCGGCTGTCTTAGCTTCGCCTATATTCATCTCTTTGAAACTTATCGGGAGCGATTCTTTTATTTTTTGATTCACGATATCTTCAACTTTCTTTTTTTCTTCCTCGGACATTTTGCCGTCGTGCGAGAAGTCAAAACGAAGCCGTTCGGCTGTTATGTTGCTTCCCTTTTGCAAGACATGATCGCCCAAAACATCGCGCAAAGCCGCATGCAAAAGATGCGTCGCAGTGTGATATTTGATTGACTCCTCGCCCATGTCGGCCAAACCTCCTTTGAATTTTTGCTCCGAACCTGCGCGCGAAAGATCATAATGTTTCTTCATTTCAGCTTCAAACGCGAACCAGTCCACCTCAATTTTTCGTTCTTTGGCGATTTCTTCTATGAGCTCGCGCGGAAAGCCGTATGTTGTAACCAATTCAAAAGCAGATTGTCCAGATAGTTGAAAATCCGCGCTTACATAATTTTCAAAAACCTTTAATCCACGCGCCAGACTCCCGCGAAATTTTTTTTCCTCTTTTTCAATCTCCTTAATAATCACACTAGAATTATCAGCAACATTTCTGTAAATTTTTTCATATTTTTGAATAACAGCATTGGCAATATCATTGATCCCTCCTTCTTTTATTTTCAAAATGTCGGAATATCTTACCGCTCTTCTTAAAAGCCTTCTTAAAACATAACCTCGGTCGGTGTTTGACGGCATTACCCCATCGGCAATTATAAAAACTGAAGCTCTGATGTGATCAGCAACAATTCTCTTCGCTCTCAAAGCCTCTTTGTCAGATAATTTAGCCGAATCAACATTGCTTAAATCTTCAACTTTTTCAATTAAAGGCGCTAGTAAATCCGTCTCAAATATATTGTTTTTTTTCTGAACCACCATAGCCACTCTTTCAAGACCAGACCCAGTATCAACATTTTTATTTTTCAATTTGCCTATCACTTTGCCATCTTTCATTTCATATTCCATAAAGACATCATTCCAAATCTCCACCACCTGCTGTTTTTCGTCGGCCTTAAAAAATTCTTCTTTTGTCTTGATATTGAGACCTTTATCCGTTATATCATAAAACATTTCCGTGTCCGGACCTGATGGTCCGCTGTCGCCGGCGCTCCACCAGTTGGATTTCGCGCTCATAAAATATATTTTATCCTCTGGCATTCCCAGACTTTTCCAAATTTTGAAAGACTCATCGTCCCTTGACGCCTTCTCATCTCCTTCAAAAACCGTCACATACAAACGCGAAGGATTGAGACCGAGTCCTTCTTCCTTGGAAGTTAAAAATTCATAACTCCATTTGATAGCATCTTCTTTGAAATAGTCGCCCAAAGACCAGTTTCCAAGCATTTCAAAAAAAGTCGCGTGGGTATTGTCGCCAACTTCGTCAATATCCACCGTCCTCAAAGATTTCTGCGAATTGGCGAGCATCTTCCCCAATGGATGAGTCTGCCCGAGAATATACGGCACAAGAGGATGCATTCCGGCCGTTGTAAACAAAACAGAAGGATCATTTTCCGGCACAAGCGATGCCGAAGGGATTATCTTATGCCCCTTTTTTTCAAAAAATTTTAAAAATCTCGTTCGTATTTCTTCAGATGAAAGCATTGTGATGTTGCGTAAATTGTATAAAAAAATTAAAAACTTATAACTTTATTACCCCGAATTACGAAATGCAAAAATTTATAGGTCTATTGAGCAAAAACATTTAAAAAAACAAATAGCTTTTATAACCCGAGGACCTGAATTTTTGCATTTCGTAATTCGGGGTTCATTATACTCTGAAAATACAATTATTATCAATCAGCCAAACAAAAACCCGACCGTTAGGTCGGGTTTTTGTTTGAGGCGATTATGAGAACAAACTATTTTTAGTAGCCCATTCTGTCTCCGCCTCTATTACCACCTCTGTCGCTACCACCCCTGTCAAAGCCTCCCCTTCTTGGAGGTCTCTCTGCCATAGGCTTCGCTTCGTTTACAGTAAGCTTTCGTCCGTCAAGATCCAAACCGTTCATTGAATCAATCGCTTTAAGCGCTTCATCATCGTTCGGCATAGAGACGAAACCAAAACCTCTGGATCTGCCGGTCATTTTGTCCGTAATGATGTTGGCTGAATCAACCGCTCCCACTTTCGAGAAAGCGTCTTTCAAGCCGTCATCAGTCATTCCGTAAGACAAATTTCCGACATACAATTTCTTTGCCATATGCTAACTTAATTTATTCTTATAAATCATCGATAGAGCGACCCCTTCCCATATGGCTAAGAAAAACTTAAACCCTTGAGAACATCTCCCGATTTAAATATTATACTCCGTATTCAAATAAAAGCAAGTACTTGTACAGTATCTATTCACGCCTCCATCTGTCATTCCCGTAAAGACGGGAATCTAGGTCCTCATTGATTGAATCTGGATTCCCATCCCCGATCGCGGCGAGGACAAGCTTTCATGGGAATGACATAAAAAACACAAGGGGCATAAAAGAGTCGTGAGCAGATACCCTTTTTTCTACAAAGGATTTTGCGGCAAAATGGGTCAAGTGTCTATGCTTGACCCATTTTTTTATTATCAATCTGTGAATTACGAAATGCAAAAATTTAGGTCCTCGGGTCGCAAAACCTCTTTGTCTTCTAAATGTTTTTGCTCAACCAGACCTAAATTTTTGCATTTCGTAATTCAAGGTATCAATTTACAATCATCACAACTCCTGCACATCCGGAGAGATAGGCTTGGCTTTCCAAATTTTCTTATGCATAGTTTTCCATATTTCATCCGCTTCTCTGCTCTTCAAAAGTTTTAGAGTCAAGATAAGCGCGAATATGCCGACTAATCCGGAAAACAAACCTTGAGAAAATATGCCGATGAGCGTATTGAGATTAAAGATGTTATCAAAAATATTAAGGCTTAAATAAGCGGCAAAGCCCATAATGATTGAGGCGCTGAAACTCTGGAATAATGTCTTGGCGATTGCTTTGAAAAAATCGGGAAAATCTCTGTGAAAATAAATTCCAAGAAGAACGCAATTGGCGACAAGAGCGAGGGAGTATCCGAGCGGGAGCATCAAGACCGCCGTTCCTGAAATATCGTCCACCCTAAGCAGAGACTCAATAAAATATCGGAACATTGGAAAATTGTTGAATATTGCGATGAGAATAAAGGAAAATAAAATTATCATCGCGCCGGAAAACAAGCCCGTAAAGAGAGGTTTTTTCGTATTGCCCATCGCGTAATAACCTCTTACAAACAAGAGCACCATACTTTGAGCGACTATTGATATGGTAAACAGAGCGAGCGCGGCGGCCGTGAGTCTGGTATCTTCCCAGCTGAATTTGCCCGCACCTAAAATAGTTCTCACTATTTGAGCGCGGAGGACTATAAACAAAACGCTCACGGGAATTGACCAAAATATAATATGTCTTGATGAAACAATAATCTGCCGCAAGAAATTATCTCTTTGTCCTGACGAAAAAAGCCGCGATAAAGTGGGAAAAGCCGCGATTGAATAACTGACCCCTATTATTGAAAGGGGCACGGACTGTAAATTCAAAGAAAAATTAAACACGGAAATTGATCCTTCGGTCATTCTGGAAGCGATAGAAATCAAAAAAATCAGTCCTATTTGGTGTATGCCGAGAGTAATCGTTCTTGGGACAGATAAAAATACGACTCTTCTTATTTCAGCGTAATCAATAGAAAATGAAAATCTGGGAATAAGACCTTGCTTCCGGACAAAAGGTATCTGTATGGAAAAATGAAAAATGGCTCCCAGAATCACTCCGAAAACAAGGCCTTTCAGGCCGAATATCGGATAAAAAAACAAAATTCCGATTATAATTCCAATATTATAAAAAAGCGGGCTTAAACCGTATATTAAAAATCGGCGATAGACTTGAGTGATGCTCGCGAAGAAATTTGAAAGTCCCAAAAATACTGGCGACAAAAGCAAAATGCGAGCGATTGTTATAAGCTCCGACATCTTATCCGTTTCGTTTAGACCGGAAAAAATAAGCGGGACAAGATATGGCATTAAAAAATAAGCCAAAAGACTGACCCCGAATATCAAAATGAAAAAGAAAGAAAATATGTTATCAATGAATTTCTTGCCGAGAACTGCGCCTTGATCCAATTTTTCAATGAGGAATGGAACGAGAACGGAAATTGAAACGATGGAAGCCACGGTGACAAATATAAAATCAGGTATCCGAAATGCCGCGTAATAAATATCAAGGGTACTACTCGCGCCGAAAGAGTACGCGAGAAGCCTGTCCCTGATTAATCCCAAAATCTGGGACATAATCGCGAAAAACGCCAAAAGATAAGCGGCCTCATGAAGTCCGCTTATCTCCCTGTGAAAAATTTTTAATACAGTTTTTACCATCTTCGCGAGAAAAATTGATTATCTGATTATCTATTTGTAAATCACGAAACTCTTACTCGGCGCGCTGTTTTTAATGTCCATATTTTTTGAAGCTTAAAAAATCCTGAAGTTTTCGTCCAGCACCAGTTTTGTTTGTGCAATTTTCCATAGATCAAAACTGGCACCGGACTCAAAACCTCCCGAAAACAGCGCGCCTCGACAAGTTTCATAATTCACGGTTATCTCTGTTTTGCCTCTTTCTTCTTTGTTTCTTTCAGCCCATCTTCCTTCACCGGCAAATTTTTTCTTTTTTCAGGCTTATCGTCAATCGGCGGCGCGGCGTTCGCGAACGGCGCTCTTCCATCTCTCAAATTCTTTAAAATAAACTCAACCTCTTTGTTGTCGGGATTGAGCGATTGAACCGATTCAAATTGCCTTATCGCATCAATTGTTTTTCCCAAATTGTAATAACTTAGACCGAGAAAGTAGCGCGCGTTGGAATAGGAAGGACTAATGGCCACAGCTTTTTCAAAAGCTTCTGCCGCGCCTTTATAATTTTTTTCGTTGTCGCTGTATTTAAGAACGCCCAATTGGAAATACGCGACGGGATTATCGGAGGCCAGAATTGAACCCGCTTCAACGAGTTTAATCGCTTCTTTTATATTGCCCTCCGCTATTTCAATCTGAGCCAGAAGAAACACCGCGTCCGTATAATTATTTTTCAATTGAAGAGATTTTATTGCGTATTCTTTCGCTTTGATGTTGTTTTTGTTGGAAGTTTCAAGTCTGGCAAGCGTTAAATTGATAAGCGGACTTTTCGGATTCAAACTCAAAGCTTTATTATAATTTTCGTAAGCTATTTTGTAGGCTCCCTCCATTGGCACAATCGACTCATATACCCGCCCGGCGGTGAGATAATTTTGATAATTCAAGCCGTCGTAATCAATGGCCGCTTTTGAACTTTTAATCATATTTTGAAATATTGATTGAAACTGGTTGTTCAGAGCTTCTTTTGTGAGATCTTTCCGCGAAGACAAAGAATTTAATCGGGCAAGAGAAATATCGGATAACAATCTGTAATAAGAATCGCTCTTTGAAAAAGAAGCCGCCTTTACCGCGTATCTTTCGGCATCATCAAGATTGCCGGAGCCGTTCAGAGAATTCAGAGACTTTTGAAAATAAATATTGGAAAAGAATTTTTGAAAATAAACATAACTTCCAGTGATTGAAGATATGATTATAATCGCCAAAATGGACACGAAGATGAAATTTCGGCGCGAATTGCTTAAGAAAGCAAGCCTCTTCAAGGGTATTAAATTCTCGCTCGCAAGAACGCTGATAAAAAGCCCCGTGAAAAAGAAGGTCAGAAAAAATATGACGGCGCTCGGAACATAAAACACATTGACTATCCACAAATAAAGGCTGGCTAAAAATGAGGAAACTATCAGATAGCGTGAAAATGAATTTCCGACTTTGATAAAAATATTCTTAAACCCGATATAAAGAAATAATCCGAAGAAAATAATCCAGGAAATCATACCCAATATTCCGGTCGTGGTTATAAAAGTCGGGATGATGCCGACTCCGTAACTAAAGTCAAAATTCCAAAAAATCGTATTGTTGATTCCGTCTGATTTAAACAGAAGCCAGTCATTTAAAAACTTGTTAGGCCCTGAACCCAAAACTGGATTTTTCTTGAAACTTCCTTTCAAAATTTCCGAAGTCCCACGGAAAGACGGTCTGACTTCAATATGGGAGACCTTGAAATAATCAGCCATTGAGTCGCCGATAATATGTTTGCTTCTAAACCCGTCAATAATGAATAGCGTTGATATTATGAGAAAGAAGAGAACAAAATAAGGCGTCCTTTTGGAACCTCCCGACGAATTCTCGGACTTGGTCGTTTCACCTCTCATTTTTAAGGAAATGGAGTAAATAAAGAAAATGAGAGCGAAGAAGCCGATTGTAAACCAAACGACCTTAAAATTGATCAAAGCTATGAAAAATAGCGAGGCTATGGAAATAAAATACAGAAAAAACCTCATCATCTTGCTGAATTTGGTAAGCTCAATCGTGACAACCGAAAGAAGGGCGACGAGGCCGAAATAAATACCAAGATCGTTCCATTTGCCTATCATATTGGAAGTAATGTCTTTGAAAACTCCCAAGGACAGAAAATCAGCGCCTGATAAAAGTCTAGCCGTTTGAAATAAAAATACGATAAGGGATGAAATTATCAAACATATGTAAGAATAAAATATTCTGTCTCTTGTTTTAAAAACAGACGAAACCATAAACATAAGGGCGAACCCGATAAAAACCAGACCGAAAGTTCCCAACTCAAAACCCTGCCCAAAGAGCGAATTCATCTTGCTTCCGGAAAACATCGCCGACAAAAAATAAATGAGGATTATAAAGAAAGCGCTTGGAAAGAGGGCGGTTGAGGAAAATTCAAATTTCCCTTCTTTGATTCCAGACAGACTCCAAAAAACCAAAGAAATCAGGACACCTAAAACCATTATCAAAACTTTGCTCAATTCAAGTAAGGTGAATTGAGACGGTATAAAAAATAATGGCAGCAAAAAAGCGCTTACGAGCAAAGAAATGTAAGAAATTTTTTCAGAACGATAATATTTTTTCAGAGGCTTTGTTTCTTGATTGGACGGATTGCCGATTTTTATTTCTATTTTGTTTTCTTCCATATTATTTTTTATAAAATAACTTTGTAATAAATTATTAGCTATTAGTTAATATTATATCAAATGCAATCGCATTATCAAATTTGACAGTTGGAAAAGGGTAAAATAAATTCAAACCCCCTTAATCCCCCTTGTCAGGGGGAAAACTGAACTCCCCCTGATAAAGGGGGGGGTTGGGAGGGGTTGGTTTTCTTGGAGATTTTGGCTATCTCGTCTTTTTCGGCAATTCAAACCCTCATTCAAACAGGAAAATCAAAACCGCTCCACTTGTATGGAACGGTTTTGATTTAATGCCTTTGCGCCTATAAGCCGAATTCTGTCTACTCCGCATTGTGCGAAATTGTATAGCCATTTATCTAGGTCCAGCGTTACCGCTGGACTCAAGCGGCACTTCCCCCGACATTACATCGGGAGACACGGCCTTGCACCCGGGTAAGGATTTTGCCGTTGCACCCCAGCCCCAGTTTTGAATTATCGAAAAATCAATCTCTCAAAACTGGAGCTGGACTACGCCTCCTTTCGGAAGCGCCCAAACATCTTTCGATGTTTGGCGTCTCTGTTCGCACCTCTTGGATTGCTCCAGACGGGCGTTACCCGCTACCCTGTTTCCCTCCCCAGTTTTAGACTATAGAAATTTCGAGAGCCTAAAACTGGGGAGGGAGAGTGTTCGGACTTTCCTCTAAGCTCCGAGCAAGTCGGAACTCAGTGGCTATCCGGCGCAAAGACGGAAATAATATACAATAAAAGCAAAAAGGTCGCAAATGTCTTCGTTGCGCCCACTCACGCTTCCTTCTGTCATTCCCTTGAAAAAATTCGCCCCATTAGTGACTGAAACTGGATCCCCGCATTCGCGGGAGCCTGCCCTCGTACTTGATACGAGGGATGACAGACGGAATGAAAGAAATATGGGGGAGGTGTGAGCAAAATACTCTTCGTCTGCGCGGTGTCCTAGTAAAGACTAAATAAAAAAAATAAATGTGTATCTTAATTCAGCGATAGCAGAATTAAGATACACATTTTTATTTTCCGTTGTTTTACTGTGTTTTAATAAAAAATGAATCCGTCAAAATTTTGACGGATTCATGAGACCTTTACTTATTTCATTGTCTATACATAAACTTATCGAGCGCCGCTAAGATTTTCATCAGGAAAGTTGGCTTGCAATTATGCGGAATCCCTCTCTCGTTTACAATCAAAAAATTTCCTTCAGCATCCACGCGCCCATCTTCTTTGGCTTCTTTAATCTTTCTCAATTCAACCTCTGATTTTAACATATTCCCTCTCCTTTCCATGCTGAAAAAATAAAGAAAATAAATAAAGAACTTCTAATAAGACTAACCTTTTTAAAAAAAATATGCAAGAAAAAATGAAACGCCATTCAAGCAGAAAGGTCTTAAACAATCTCACAGACTCCGGCAACGCAGAGCCTCGTTGTAGGTCTTTTCATCAATTTCTTCGTAAGGCGCCATTTGGTAAACATGGTCGGCTCTCGGCAAGAAAGACAGCCCGCCGATGATGTCCCAATTTCTGTAGAGCCAATTGGCCACATCAATCCATTCCTCTTCTCCCACCGATATGGTAATTGACGGATTGTGTTCGGTATAATTTTCTTTGACGAGCTTCCAATGTTCAAGCTGTTCCAGTGCCGTCAAGTCATCTCTGAAAAGTGATCCTTCTGGTGATTTTACCGGAAATTCAAAAATGTAAGTATTGGCGTTATCTCTTGATTGTCCCACTTCCGGATGATAGGGAACGCCTTGATCACGAAGCATTTTAAACAAAGAATCAGTCGCCGAAATTCTCACTCTTCTTATGTAGTACTGCGAGTGTCTGGTATGCATTCCGGAAGCGCAGTCCACCATCTGCGACAATGTGCCGGAAGGTTTGACGCAAGTAATGCAGGTTGAAGAATTGATTTTGAATCTTTTGGCGTATAATTCATTGACGCGGATAGCTTCTTTTTTAAGCTTCTGAAGAATTTTAGCATCTCTAACTGCCGGACAATCCCATTGTCCGGTTATGGACACCCCAAGCAGTCTTTCTTTTTTGCAATTTTCTTCCCAAGTTTTTGACAAGTAGCCGAATTTGGTGAGAGTGGATTGATAAGTCCCCAAAATTGCCGCAATTCTGATTTTTCTTAAAAGCGATTTCTCGTCATCATCCGCTCTGGCGACAATTTCAGATAAATTACAAAATTGCTTTGACTGAAGTATGATTTCTCCGCAAGGATTCGTGCCCAAATCGCCTATTTGGCCATTGAGAACTTTCAACCTTCTTTCCGGCAATGTTTTCGCCAGTCCTCCTCTGTTGAATATTCCTCTTTCTCCCGCTCCGCTTTTCATAAGAGCGACCCATTCGTCCAGAAATTCGGCGTTTGTCGGCTTTTGAAGATACACGGCGGAATTGTTGGCAATGCTTCTCTGCGGTTCAGTCAAATAAAACTGCCCCTTCTTGGAATCGCGCATCGCCTCGTCATCAAGGTCGGAGAGGGAGATAAGCGCGCTTCGGCGAACGCCGCCGGAAACAACGCAATCTCCGATACAGCAAATAATATCGTGGGCGTCCAAGTTGGTAAGCCGCCTGCCCTGCCTCTTGAGTATCTTCATTCGCGAAAAATCAAGCAATCTTTTGAGAGGTTCCTGACCGGAAGACCTCCCTCCCATAGTTTTAAGCCTCGCTCCCGCTGGACGCAACCCTGAATAATCAAACTCTATGTCGTTGCCCTCATACCAAGTCTTTATTCCCAGATAGAGAGCGTCAGCCCAGCCTTCTTTCGTGTCAGCGATTATATGAGTCGGAAGTTTCTTTCCTGTTTGCGTTTTGATCTGCGGCAGAGCCTGAATATTTTGGCTTTCCTGGCTTTCCACGGAAAAACCGACACCAGTTCCGCACATTGAAATATACATAATCTCGGCGAAGTCTTGGAATGTTGACGGGGCGATGAAAGAGCAATTGTAAGCGCACACATTGGTCTTTCTGGAGGCGGGTCCGGCGAATTGAAGCAGTCTCATTGACGGCATCGCTTCTTGGTTTAAAATTGCTTCGCGGACTTCTTTATATTCAGAATCTTTCACCAGCTTGCCGAGATTTTCTTTCATAAAACTCATATACCTGTCAACGGTTTCAATCCATGTTTCGCGTCTTCCCTCCTCATCAATCCACCTTGAATAAGATCTGTAATAAACAAATTCACCCAAAGGACTCTTGAAATACTTTTTGCTTTGTTCCGTCAGGTGGCGAACTTTTTCCGGAACTTGAACTCCTTTCTCTCTAAGCTTTGATCTCTTGTCGCGATAAAGAATATATGATTTGGCGGTCTTCACATACTCGCTCAATATGAGCTCCTTTTCCACCGTATCTTGTATTCCCTCCACGGTCGGCACGAAATTTTTGAATTTTTTGACAATTCTCACCAAATCGGCCAAGACTTTGTTGGCGACGAGCTTCGCTTCTTCTTCCGACCCTTCTCCAACGGAAATCATAGCCTTATTGATCGCATTCGTTACTCTTCCTAGATCAAAAGGCGCGATTGAACCATCTCTTTTTTGCACCTTTTCAATAAAACTTGTTCCTTTGCCGCCACTCTTTGAATCTTTGACCATAATTTTAAAAAAATATCAGCTAATAAAAAATATTTCAATTAATTTTACCTTAAAGAGAAGAACAAAAGAAGTGTAAAACAAGTAAAAAGTATCACTTGAGCTTAAAAAATATCTTATGTAAAGTCTCTATGAAAAAATCCGTTGTAAAATAATGGAAGCAAAGACTTTTTTTAAGAAAAAAAATTAAAGGACAAATATTGTTCTAGAATTTGTTAAAAAATGAAATAAAGCTGTGGAAAAGATTACTTTGACCCGAAAATAATTTTTTTGCCTATCTTTAAATCATAGAGTTCGGACATTCCGGCGTTCAATTCCAAAACATAGCGCGCTTTAACGGGCGCGGTGAAAATTTTCGGATAAGTATCGGGCGAAACATTTTTTTCTATGTGCACGATTTTGCTGTTTCCATCAATCCAGATTATGTCTATCGGGAAAAGCATATCTTTCATCCAAATATTTTGATAGTCGACATAGTCAAAGATAAAAAACATACCGTAATTGCGAGGAATTGATGTCCGTCCTCCCAGCCCTTTTATTCTTTTCTCTTCAGTGTCCGCCAAATAAACAGGTATTTTAGACTTTCCGACAATTATTGATTTAATTTTACCAGTATCTTTTGTCGTCTTAAAAGAGACCGCCTCGGCTGGCTGAATACTGTCCAAGTTAAACGCAAACTTAAAAAAAGTCGGCGTAAGACCAACTAATAGAGAAATAAAAATGAGTAGGAATGAAAATTTCAAAAAATTCATTTCGGGTTTCAATATTTTTTATGATTTTTATATGTTATCACAAGATTAAAAATTTAATAGCGGCTATTTTGACAAAAAATCGTAAATTAAATCCGCCGCCGCGGAACTTCCATTGCAGTATTTATCATTAGCAATAAATTTTTCAATTCTTTTTTTGTATTTTTCATAATTTTGCATAACTTCTTCTATGTCATTTAAAATATCTTGAGTTTGAACTTTTCTTGCATTTCTCTCAAACCTTTCCCACATATTGGCAATCAAATAAACAATATTCCGTATGCTTTTTTTTGACACGCACTTGCCCAGCCCCAGCTCTTGAAATCTTAAAGAGTGGATAAGTTGACTGAAATTATACGGGATTGCCACTACCGGTTTGCCGGCTAGCATTGCTTGCATCATTGTGCCGTACCCTCCGTGGCAAACTATGAGATCGGCTATTTCGGAAGCTTTCTTCCCGTCAACAAATTTGAAAGGTAATAATTTACCGTGTTTCGGAAAATTTTTTACATCCGCGATTATGCTTGATGACACTAAAACACGGTAACCCTTTTTTGCTATGGCGTCACTAAGAGAAATTAATTTTTCACCGTCAAAACCGGTTCCGCCGAATGTCAGATATACCGTTTTTCCGTCAGGTTTTAGGTTTTTGACGCTTTGATCGCCAAAAAATTCCGGAGCGATATACAAAATAGAATGAATAATATCTTTTTTATAACCGATGAAACCTCTTTTTTTTGCCGCAATAAATAATGATTTTATAAACTTGCCCTTCAAGTATTTAAAAAGGAAGTCTGCAGCAAAGCCAAAAGTTCTAAAAATTGTTTTTTCTATTCCCGGATTAGGCATCGCGAAGTCATGGGGACCCCAGCCTCCGTCGGAAATAAAAACCGTTTTTTTGCCGCACATCATACAGGCAATAAGCGCGGATAATCGATAGTCCACAACAACACAATCCGGCGCAATTTTCTCGATGATTTCCTGTTCTTTTTTAGAAATATGATAGAGATACTCAACATCTCTAAATTTATGCAAGGGATGTGAATCTTCTGAATTGTCATATATTTCTGTGGGAATTAAGGTGACGATGGTATCTTTAAAAAGCTCTATTTTTTTACCCGGCACCACGACATAAGCATCGTGTCCGTCCGTTATCATTTTTTCCGCAATCGCAATGGACCTGGTGATATGAGCCAGTCCTATTTCTAAAGGGAAAAATAAAAATCTCTTTTTTTTTAACATGCGCGCGGAAATTTTTGAATTAACTTGTTTCAACGACATAAGAAGAAGAATATATCTTTTCTATTATCCCAAAAATTTGATACTCAACGCAAGCTGATAATTTTGCATTTTAAAACAATCGTTGATATTATTTCCGCAGTGAGACCGCGAGGTCAATCTAAAATTTATTAAAATAATATTTATTCTAAAATAATTTCCGATTTTTAGAAATTAGGATTTAGAAATTTCATCACATATGGTTCCTCAAAAAGTTTTTTTCACGAAAGGAGTAGGTCGGCATAAAGACTACCTCCAATCTTTTGAGTTGGCGCTCCGTGACGCTGGAATAGAAACTCAAAATTTAGTGACGGTTTCAAGTATTTTTCCTCCCGGAGCTAAAAGAATATCCAAGGAAGAAGGGGTCAAATATATGAAGGCGGGATCAATAAGATTCTGCGTAATGAGCAGAAACGCGACTAATGAGCCGAACAGGCTTATCGCCGCGTCCGTGGGATTGGCAATTCCAAAAGACAGCAACCAGTACGGATATTTGAGCGAACATCACTCTTTCGGCGATACCGAGGAAAGAGCCGGCGATTACGCCGAAGACCTGGCGGCGACAATGCTGGCGTCAACTCTGGGTATAGAGTTTGACTCCAATAAAGATTGGGACGAGAGGGAAAAGCAATACAAAGCCAGCGGTAAATTCATCACCACTTCCAACATCACCCAAACCGCGCAGGGACATAAGGAAGGATTATGGACAACAGTCCTCGCT
>Ga0076083_123_pt1 | contig 18887 bp, 16 predicted proteins | sample RifGroC1_FD_68192 | JGI IMG/M metagenome (GOLD analysis project Ga0076083, IMG submission 68192) | Parcubacteria bacterium GW2011_GWC1_40_13 | reverse complement strand
TATCAGTTACAAGAACCGCACGAACAGGCAGACCGCCAATTGCTTCCAAAAAAGATTTATGGTCGCGCATATTGCTTCCTCCGCAGAAAATATATTCCGCGCTAATTTTATTTTTTTGAACCGAAACTAATTCTGTTTTAGAAGGATAATGAAGAAAAATAAATTTATTTTTCAAATCATCGCTATATTGATCAATTTCTCCGGGAGAATAAACAATTATTTTGTCTACATATCTAACTTCTTTCTCTGGAATATATTGCTTGTCGGTAATAATTTTTAACTTTTTTAAAAGACCAATTTTACGCAAAAAAGCGTAAAAAGTTACTATTTTTGTGCTTGTCCCTAAAATTAAAACCTTGGGCCTTTTTAAAGCAATCAAAAAAAGCCCAAAAAAAGCATAGAAAAACTGCTCCGCTTTGTTAGCATTAGAACTCATTAATAACCTTCTCGGGAAATAAGCAGTACAGACATCAGTTGTCCAAAACCCTCTTTTTCTGGCTATAACCAACGCATAAAAGCTCTCCCGTTTTGATTCCATAAGTATGATAATATCACAGAATACTCTGTGCTTGAACTGGCAAAAAATGATAATATTATCAAATGAAAGTTTTTATTGATCTTGGCGCATACGACGGTGATACCATAGAAAAAGCCTTGAAACTGTACTCTGACTTTGATTTTTTCTACGCGTTTGAGCCTTACTTGCCCAACCTGGAAAAGTTGCGTCAAAAATTCAAGGGCAATAAGAAAATTATTATTTTTGACAAAGCGGCCGCCACACATGACGGAAAGGCGAATTTTTTCCTGCATAAAGATATTGGCAAAAGAAAAGACGCCGACGAAGGGTCAACTCTGGAAAAAACAAAAAATAACATAGATGTTTCTAATTCTATTGAAGTTGATACGGTAGATTTCTCAAAATTCATTCTTGAAAACTTCAAAGATTCCGATGAAATAATCCTGAAAATAGACATCGAAGGAAGTGAATATGACTTGCTAGAAAAGATGATCGCCGACAAGTCTATAAAATACATGAGCAAACTCTATTGCGAATGGCACAAACATAAAACCGACATAACAGAGGAAAGACACATTTCTCTTATAAAGAAATTAAATCAGCTCGGTTTTCACCTGACAGGGAAAAATGAAAATGACGAATTCAGCAAGACCGAAGAGGTTTCCGAATTTTCTGTTGTTATTGCCACATTCAACAGAAAGAATGTTGTCAAAGAATTATTGGACTCTTTGCGACAACAAACTGACAAAAATTTTGAAGTTATAGTTGCGGTTGATGGGTCATCAGATGGGACACAAGAAATGCTTGAGGAATACAAAAAAACCTCCCCATTTGAGCTTCGCTGGCTTGATACTGGTATTATAAATGAGTATGGTCTCGCCGTCGCTCGAAATATGGGAATCAAAGAAGCCCGAGGCGAAGCTATCGTCATCTTGGATGACGATAGCTTCCCTGTTCCAGAGTTCGTCGCGGAACACAAAAAGACAGTTGCGCCAATAACACTTACCGGAGGAGGAAGGATAAGCACCGACCCGAACGATAATGAATTGAAAAATAAGATGCGAGCCTATTTGGAGACTTACGGCGATTCCATTCCTCAAAAATTCAAGCCGATTCCGAAATACAAATGGGTTGTAGAAAATAATACCTGTATGTATAAGAAAGATTGGCTCTCAAGCGGATTGTTTGATGAGTCAATAAGAACTTACGGAAGAATAGGTCAGACTTTCAATCGAGCTCTTATAAAAAAGGGATTTAGATATCAGTTTAATCCGAGAGCAACTATTGTCCATCATGTGGAATATAAACAGAACAAAATTTATGACAAGGAAAAAGATGAGTCATTCAAAACACCTATCGGACTTATAAACGGAAATAGAATTAGAGTGTTTCTCATAAAAAAATTTCCTTTCGTCTACAATTTGCTAAAAAAAATTAAACATCGGATACAATACCGATGATAACATATTATAAAATTGTCAATTAAAATATTTATTATTTCTATGCAACAATTTAACGATAAACAAAAACTCCAGGAAGTTTCTTACAAAACGCCATATCACTGGTTTTCAGATGACGCTCTTAGTCAGAATGGCCGTCTTTATTTTGGCTACTTAAATTTTTGCGTCAGTATAGCCAAAAAACTGGGAACCATTTCAATTCTTGACGCGGGGTGTGGAGATGGAAGATTCTTAGGGCAAATGACCGGATTGGGAAACGGTTATTTCCTATTCGGCGCTGATTACTCGCAGAGAGCAATCGGATTCGCCCGCTTGCTTGTGCCACAAGCGCAGTTTTCCGTCAGCAATCTGTCAAAATTACAATACGAACCAAGTTCATTTGACGCTGTCTTTCTAATAGAGACATTGGAACACATAGAACCATCAAATATTTCCGTGATTTTAAAAGAAGTTTCCCGCGTCCTTAAAAAAGACGGCGCACTGATTATAACTGTCCCGTCTTTTTTGCAAGGAATCCCTCTTCCAGGAAGCAAACACTACCAGCACTTCACGGCAAAATCTTTAACTGAAACTGTTTCCGATTATTTCTGCGCGGACGGAATATTCGGCCAAGACAGAGCCGGTTTCCATATCCTTAAATTATTATATAAATTTATTGACAACAAATTCATTGACATCAAGCCTCTCCGGAAATTTTATAATAAACATATATGGACCCGATATTTCAATATATGCGATAAGGAGAAAGGCAGGAGGCTTATTGCCATATTTAAAAAGAAAAATACTTGATGTGAAAATCTTACTCCGTTAAATTTTCTTTTTTGGATAAAAAAGCCTTATTCTTCTTTATCTGTTTATCTGTTTTTAATCAATCAAATTGGATTATATAGATAACTAGACTAGCGCATCTTCCCACAAACTATAGATTTTCCTCGAAGAAAGATTGTCGGCCGCGCGAGAAGATTGGCTGTATTTTCCTCCCCAGAAATTCGTTTTTATAGCCTCAAGCATTGACTCCGCGAAGTTTTTTTCTTCGGGCAAAAGGGTATTTTTTGAAGATATCGACCCGCGGAGCGGTGTTTTAATGAGTACTCCATATTCACCACAATATGGGTATACGAGAGGCGCCGGAGTGACTTTTTCCGAAAGCAGTTCGCGAGGACCTGTGTCGCAGTCGGTAGAAATTACAGCTTTATCCAAAGACAAAGCATCAAGCAAAACATTGGGAAATCCTTCCCAAAGAGACGAGAAAACAAAGCAATCTGACTTAGCGATAATCGGGTATACATTTTCTAATATTCCGGCAAATAAAATCTTATTTTCAACCCCCAAAGATGCCGCGTATTCTTTCAGCTCTTTTTCCAACACGCCTGAACCAAGAAATATGAGGACAGCATTGGGATTTTTGTCGGAAACTTCCTTAAATGCGCGCAAAAGATATTTTTGTCCTTTTTGCTCTATCATTCTACCTATATTAAGAAACACAAACTTTTGACGAATAAAATCCGCGATGTTTTCCGGTAAAATATCTTTAGCTTTTTCTCTGTTTGCGCCAATATCACAAGGATTGTAAATTACGGAAATTTCTTTAAGATTGAATTCATTCTGGAGGATATTCGCCATTCCCTGCGAGTTGGCAATCACTCTGTCCGCAAAACGATAAAATATTTTAATAAAGCATCGGCTAAAGAATCCACGGAAGGAAGGATTGTTCCTTACGGCAACGAAAACTTTTCCTTTAAATCCAAAAAATTTAGCCAACAGACTTACAGCAGAAGCTTCTTCGGTAAAAGCAAGGATTTTGGATATGTCGTTTTCTTTGCATATTTTAGATATTTTTCGAGCTTTTAAAATTGAAGAGAAAAATGAATGAGGTTTATAAGAAGGATAAATTGAATGGCGAACTCCGCCTGTATTGTATTCATTCTCCCGTCTTGAGAAAGTGATGAAATGGACGCTCCACCCTTTCGAGTCTAACTCTTTAGAAAGCCATGAGGCGATTTTTTCCGCTCCGCCCCCTCTTCGGAGCACGGGAATTACAATTGCAATCTTGTTTTCAGTTATCATTTGGAAAAAAGGATTTTGTAAACTATAATAAAGCTATTAAATATGATGGTTAATAATAACATTATTGAGCAAATCTATCAGCCGAACGGACGACAGATCAAATTTGACGACAATCTTCGCGTATATAATCTAGGTTGTGGCAAGCAACATTATCCAGGTGTTATCGGCGTAGATTGGGACGAAGCAAAGACAATAGACATAAAACACAACTTAGATATTTCTCCGTGGCCGATTCCAGACAATAGCGCTGATATCATACTGGCATTTCACTTTATAGAACATGCGAGCAGTCTTTTGAATGTTTTCAAGGAAATGCATAGAATAGGCAAAAATGGATGCAGAGTAATAATAGAAGTCCCCCATTTTCGCTCGTCATCCGCCTATAAAGATCCTACTCACAAAAATTTCTTCACCTGCAAAACAATAAACTATTTTTGCAAAAACAACCACACCTTCACCAATTTGCCGTTCAAGCTTAAATTAGTGGACATATCAATCGGCTGGCCAGCGGTAAAATGCAATTTTATAAAAAGGTGGTTTAAAAACTGGCTTAAAAAACATCAGGATTTTTATGATAATCGCCTGTATATGCTCTTTCCTGTTAAAATTCTGGTATTTGAATTAGAGGTTGTGAAATGACACGGCATTCATCTTATTTGTTGACAATGTGACTCAACTTGCCGGCAAGTTCTTCCAAACTATGCATCTCGGCAAATTTTATGTTGTCGGAAATGATTTTTTGTTTTTCCTCTTCTGATAAAGACAAAATGATAGATATTTGCTTTGTCACTTCTTCCGCTTTTCTTTCTGCAATGATAAATCTATCATCAATCTGCCCTTTTAGATTATTATTAGAAGCAAGAGCGAGACATCCGCAACTCATTGCCTCAAAAATAGTTTTGTCATACATACCAGACGAGCTTAAATTAACAAAAATTTCGTGCGAATTATAAATTTCCGGCGTTTGGCGATTCGGCACACCACTGTGAAATTTCAAAACACTTTCTAATCCCAACTCGCACACACGCGATTTTATTTTTTCTAAATACATAACATCTTCTGGTAGAACGTCTCCGTAAATATCCCCGGAAAAATTCAGGTTTTGCTTTTTAAGAATTCCAAGTGCTTCCACGAAAATATCAACATTTTTTGACGGCGCGATTCTTCCCAAGAATAAAATGCTATTTTTTATTTTTGAGATTTCATTTTTTATTTTGAATCTTTGAATGTCTACCCCGACAGGCATCAAAACTGTTTTTTTGTATTTGGCCGTGTAAGAATATTTAGAAGTGCAAAATACTTTTTTGCAAAAAACTGAAGCGATATCAGTGAGGAGTGATCCGGAGTGATGATTCCTCCACATATAAATTTTCTTGCCGGAAATCTTCCAGAAAATTCCTCCGAGAAGGGCATATTCTTGATTCATATGGACGAACACTACGTCATAATTTTTCCTTTCCCGCCAAATGTGTTTATAAAAATTCAATATGTATTTAATTTTTTTAAAAGCTGTTAGCTTGTCTTTGCCCAGACTTAAAACTTTAACATTCGGAGGCAAGTTATATTCCCCTTTTTGCAGACAAACGACAGTTATTTTCTCAAAATTTTTAGCGAATTCTTCAATCCATCGGCAAAAGAAGCCGAGTACCGGATCATTAACATCAATTTTTTGCGTAAAAATCAGTATCTTCATAAATATCAATGCGTATTTAGTTCTTGCGGAGTTTCCTCAATTTCAACTTTGCCTATTTTCGCGAAAATAAAATACCTGTAAACGAGAAAACTTTCAACCGCTATCATTGCATTAGCAATAACTTTGGAAATGAATTTGTGAATGTGGATATAATCGACAAAAAGATATATTAATAGGGTATTTATTCCCAAATTGACAATCGCTACAAATAAATAAAGATAGGTCTGCTTCATCATATTTTTAGTGTCTCTGTCCCTAAATGTCCAAAATTTTTGAAGGCCGAAGCTTATCCAAAAAGCGACCGTAAAAGAAATAATCGAAGACGCCACATACCAAAGACTGGCGAAATAAATGAGAAGAGAATAAATCAAAATATCGGCGGAGGTTGATGTTCCGCCAGCGATCAAATATTTGACAACCTGTCTGTGCCTGAAAACATTATTATAAATCACAGGAGGCGCGTGGCGTTTGAAACGATTGTGAATTTTTTGGTAATTTTTTTCGAGCATGATTTGCTATTAGTTAAACATAAATTTTACGGTTTTTCCATAAATTTATAGAAGATTTTTATATATCTTCATCAATTCATCGCATATTTCTAGCCAAGAATGAGTAAAAGAAAAAGTGGCGACTTTATCTGCTGAAGCCTGATAATTTTTATCGTCTGCCAGAAAAAGTATTTTTTCTTTAATATCATTGTCATTTTCAGGATCAACAAAAATAGCGATGCCCTTGAGCCTTTCATACAAACCAGTCTCTTTTGTAAGGATAAAAGGCTTATTATAGCGGATAGCGTCAAGAATCATATTAGGACTGATGTCACCCAAAGACGCGAGTACGACGGCGTAACAATTAGAAATTCTGTCCATAAATTTCTCAAATTTTTCGCTATTTTCTTCAAACACGACACCTGCCCTCTTAACATCTTCAGATGCGAAAACTTCGCGGACACGGTCTAAATTTTTCCACTTGAGTAGCCTTGTTCCGGCTATAAAATTTTTTCTCACAGGATTAAAAGATTCCTCCTTTTTGCCGTAGTAATTCTCTACGATATGTGTTTTTTTAGAATCAATTCCGTACGCGGGTATGAAAATATTCCTCTGCCATGCTGTACTAAACACAATCCCGTCCGCATGAGTAAGCATATACCGTGTCAGTCTAAAAATCATTCGCTCTTTTCGGGATAATTTCCTGCGCAAGATCTTTGCCATAAAAACTGCCGGAACCCCCGCACTGAAAGTGTCCAGTGCGATTACCATATCGCTTCCAATCATTTGAAACAAAAGCCGCGAGCCATACCAAATGTGTCGTATCCCCGTTGGCAGTTTTCTTTCAAACAGAAATGACAAGACTTTCACAGTGTGACCTTGGTTCCTCCAAACTGTTTCTATATTTTTAGCGTACTGAGCCGGCCCGCCAATGTCAGGCGGGTATATGCCGGTAGCTATAAGTATTTTCATATTTATTATAATAAACGAAAATTACCCTTTTTTCTAGTTTTCAGCTCAGTCAAACCAACGTATGATATCGGTTCTACTTGGAAACGAAACATCCAAGTCCGTTTAAAAATTGCCTTTGTTTTTGGGATTTAATTAGAAATTAGAAATTGATTATCTCTCTGTATCCTTCTTCAGGCATTCCTCCATAGCCTGCTTATATTTTGACAGATATTCTTCTTTGGTCGCGACTAATTTTTCGCTTATTGACATTTTGGAATTGATTCCCAATCTTTCTTTCAGACCCGGTATTTCCATAATCTCTTGAATTCTTCTTGCAAAACAATTTTTATCGTTCACGGAGCAAACAAAACCGCTTTCTCCTTCAGAAATAACTTCGCTCGCTATGCCGACATCAGAAAAGACGACAGGACAGCCAGAGGCAAGCGCCTCAACGATAGTAAGTCCATATCCTTCATACAAAGAAGTAGATAGAAAGACATTGGCTGTTTTGTAATAAGAAATCAAATCATTCTGCCAGCCTTCAAAAATAATATTTTTTTGAAGGCTGTATTTAGCGGCAAGGCGCTCCAGATTCTTCTTTTCTTTTCCATCGCCGACGATAACCATTCCGATTTTAGGATAACTGCGCGCGAGATCCTTCATAGCCTCAATCGCCAAATTGATATTTTTCTCTTTTTCTAGCCGGGAAGCCATCATTATAATAAAAGAAAACTGCGGATATTTTTTGCGGACATCAAAATTAGTCGGAGTGTTTCTTATCTTATCTGTGTCAACGAAAATCGGCAGAACGGTTATACTAGGTTGTAGGCGGGGTGGGAAGGTTTTAGATTTTAGTAAAGAGTTTTTGATTCTATTTGAGACAACGCGGAGGCAATCGGCTCTTTTTACTAAAAATTTTCCGATTATAACCCTGATTTTATTCAAGAAAGATTCCTTCCAAAAATACGGGCTCAAAAAATCCGTGTGTATCTGCAGTTGCAGGGGCAAGTGGAATTTTCTCGCGATGAGCCATCCGGCAATGCCTGTCTCAAAAGGATCCTGGGCAGATACAACATCAATCATCTCCGGCAGTAATTCGCCAAATTCCCTCTTGGCGACTCTGACGGCCCCGAACGGATAGCATAATCTAGTCCAAGATTTTGTCGGATATATCCAGACATTTTCAGATATTTTCTCCGATTTGAATTTCTGAAATCTTTTTGTAAATATAATTATGTGAAGTTGTTGGAATAATTTCCCATACTCAATCATTCTATCCCTTACGGCGCTACCCGCCTTGAAAATATTCCTATCCGTGCCGATAACCAACACTCTTAAACTGCCATTTTCGAAATTAGCTTTATCTAAAAGGTTGCAAATATTTTTTTCTCTTTCTTTTCTCATATTAAATCAAAAGTTATTTTACTTTGAATTGCGAAAGGGTCTTTTCTGTTCATCTGTGTCTGTATGTCCGTAGATGTCTGTGGGTATCTGATACCCACAGAATGCACAAAATATTTTGGATTAGCTGGAATGGCGGGAAAAAGATGCGAACGAATAATTTAAGCCGTCTCATAATTTAAAGTGTTTTAACAAAGTCTGCTAAAAATCAAACTCATTTTATCCGCTACATTATCCCAAGAATATTCTTCGGTGGCCAGTTTTTTGCCATTCCAAGCAATCGTTTGGGAAAAATTATCATCGTTCACAAGCATTCTTATTTTATCAGCTAAATCATTAGGGTCATCAACTTTAGCAAAAAGTCCGGTGGCTTTGTCCGCACCAACATCGGCTGGGTCCTTTAAAAAGTCCGGGATACCGCCAACAGCCGTGCCGACGATGGGAAGACCGGCTCCCATAGCTTCCAAAAAAGAACTACCTAACCCTTCAGAGCGGGATGGTCTTACAAAAATATCAGCATTGGCGAGGTAAGTGTAAACGACTTCCGGATCAATGTGTCCAAGAAAGACAACCTCGTCAGAAAGTCCCAAAATTCTTGTAAGCTCTTTCAGCTTCTCTTCTTCCGGACCGCTACCTAAAATCTGACATTGGATTTCCCCCGACAGTCCCTCTTTTTTCAATATTGATATGGCTTCAATAAGAATATCAATCCCGTTTTTCGGCACCAATCTTGATGTCGTGATTATTATTCTTGGACTTTTGTTTTCGACTTTATGGGCTTTCGACTTTACGGACTTTAGAGACTTTTCCGTGTCTATTCCATTCGGGATAATTTCAACGCAATCATTATTGCCCATACTTCTGGCCCAGCCAGCAAGATAATTGCTGATCGCTTGAACGCAATTCGCTTTCGTAAAAATTTTTCTAAACAAAAATCCGACAAAAAGCCAGATAAAACCGGCCCGCTTTTTCGGATAATCGGTCGTGTCGCCCTCTTGAAGCGTGAGCAGAAATTTCACTCTCGGATGAGTCAATTTAAAAAACAAAGCGGCATAGCCCGCCCTATTCGCCATAATAGACCAAACAAGACAATATCGTCTTTTCATATTAAGCCTTATCGCCTTGAGAAATGCGGCGAAAGGGAAAAATAATTTTGGCGAAGATATTCTGTAAACATTGATATTCCCTATCTTCTCAAATTTCGGCCAATTTTTATTGAATCTCAAAGTTATCATATCAAACTCCAAATCGTTTACTCTGTCCGTAATTTCCTTCACCGCCAGTTCGGCACCATATCTTTATTCTATTATCTTTATATCAAAACCTGACATCTCATCCTCCGACTCATCGGAATTTCTCGCTTGGATGACGGCGAAAATAGAAAAGGCAGTTATAAAAATAAGCGTTATTAGAAAAATCATTTAATTTATTTTACTTTGAATTATTGTATCTGTGGGTATCTGATACCCACAGAATGTTCCCTAATATTTTAATCATTTATTCTTTGACCTCAAGCATCTTCCTAAGAGTTTCTTCGGAAATTTCTTTGGGCTGGCTGTTTTGAACATTGTGATTTGATGGAGGATGACTCTTTTCTTTTTCCGTATCGTTCTTGGGGATAGCCGTTTTTAGCGCCGATTGAAGAGCCTCCTTAAGAAGATTTTTGTTTTCTTCCGTAATTTTTTTCGGCTCGGGCTTGTAAACCGTCTTTTCGTCAGTCCTTTTTATGGAAATATCAATTTGCGCGCGCGGAACCGCCGGAGTCGGAGGTGCAACATTTTTAAACGATTTCAATGGCACGAAATCATCGCTTTGCGGTTTTTCAAAATTTTCTTCAGAAATCTTCGGCCGATTATCGTATTTAGGAACATCGTCTTTCTTGAAATAATTGTTTGGCTTGAAATCAGCAGGCTCTCTTTTTTGTCTATCCTCGCTTTCACCGGCGGGAAAACGGCTGGCGCTGAAAGCCGTCTTCGGCGGATAAGGTCTGTCTGCCGGCTTAAATTCTCTTTTTGAAAATGGCGCGCGCGATACATCGGCTGTTTTCGGCTCAACCTCATGCCATTTTCTGATGTCTTCCTCAACGGTAGTTCTCGGCCTTCCGAATTGCCCTCTTGAGCTATCAACAATATCTTGTTTGAAAGAAATTTCCGGTTCGGCTATCGGAGGCATAGTGACGGCGGAAAAAGGAGAGGAAGAAACGCCATCAATCATGAGTTTTAAATAAATTTGCGCGAATCCTAAATTTACCATATCCTCAGCTGTGAATTGCGGCGCGAATTCTTTCTCCAGTATTTCCGCGTCAAAAGCGCCGACTCGGAAAGAAATCATTGTACCGACATTTCCAAAGACAGCGGCTCTGACTTCCTCTGACATCTGCTCTATGTATTGATGCGCTATCGTCAAGCTAAACTTGTATTTTCTGGCTTCGGAGAGAATATCGGCAAATGATTCATTAGCGAACGATTGGAACTCGTCAACATAAAGATAAAAGTTTGGGAGCTTGTGAAGCTCGCCGGGGGAAGCATCGGCGCGCGACATCGCTCCGAGATAAATTTTCGTTATGAGCATACTGCCGAGAAGATTGGCGTTGACTTCGCCCACTCTTCCTTTGGATAAGTTGATTATGAGTATCTTCTTTTCGTCCATAATCTTCCTGATATCAAAAGAAGATTTCTCCTGACCGACAATGTTTCTTATAAGCAGGTTAGAAGTAAATTGCCCGATTTTGTTTTGAATCGCCGGTGTGGCTTCGGCGGCGAATCTGTCCGTATATTTGGCGAATTCGTCCACCCAGAAAGACTTGACCGACAGGTCTTTGATATTGTCCACAACCTTTTTGCGATAATCTTTGTCAGCAAGCATTCTGTTCACACCGAGAAGAGTCGCGCCAGGATACTCAAGAAGCGCCAAAATCGTATTGCTCAAAATATATTCCATTCTCGCCGACCACGCGTCCTGCCAGATTTTTTTGAAAGTGCTCATAAGTCCGCTCACTACCAAATGTCGTTTGTCATATCCGACATCTTCCATCACATTGAAAGAAATCGGATGTTCCATATCAAACGGCGCGAAATACAAAACATCCTTGATTCTTTCTTGCGGGACATAATTCAAGAGAAGCTCCGCCGTCTTTCCGTGCGGGTCAATGAACGCCATACCCTCTCCGTTCTGAATATCCTGAACAGCCATATTTTCAAGCAGGGTTGACTTGCCCATACCTGTTTTGCCGATGACATACAAATGCCGGCTTCTGTCATTTTCTCTTATTCCAAAAGGAGTTCTTTTGTTCCTCGCGTCCGTCTCCGCAAAATATGTGATTCTATTGTTGCTCATCTTGCTGAAATTATACTCGCCTTTCACAAAAAGCCAAAATCGACATGTGATGTCGGTTTTGGCTTAATATAAATCAATCTTGATTGTCAAGGGCCGCGCTCGTGTATCTATTGGAAGCGTTCCAGAGCATCCAGCTATCAAGCCCGCTGTCATAAGTCGCCTGTATTTGCGCGCGGACCATCGGTGCGTCGTAAGTCGCGCCCAGATTAAAATCTTGAAGCCATGGTCTAAGCTTGCGAGGGGTGGTAGTGGCATTCATTGCCCTATTCACGGCGCTATCCATCGCGAATTTGACCACTTCATAAGGCTTCGTGGCGGGATTCGGATAATTATTAAATCCCTTGGGATAATGCGACGGATATACCATCGGCGACACATAGTCAAAATATTTGAGAGCGTTCTCAAGATTCTGCCCGATATTCATATCATCGGTATTCGTGGTAGTCATTCCAAAAAGATCCGCCGAAAGAGGCGCTCCGATGTTTCCGAGATTCTCGCGTAAATAAGCAAAAAAATCTTTGATGACTTCCGACTTTGCTTTTCCATTACTCCAAGGATAAGAAATATCTTTCATATTTCCGTCGGAAGGAAATCTTATATAATCAAAATTCAGCTCGTCAAAACCGACGCCGTAAGATTCTTTAGCCAAAGCCGCGATATAGCCCCACACTTCCTTTGAGCCCGGGTCAAGCCAGCTTATGTTTTTAAAATCTTTCCAAACTCCCCCATCGCTCTTTCGTCTGACCGCAAGGTCCGGCCGTCTGCCTACCAAATATTTGTCTTGAAAAACGGATATTCTCCCTATCACATAAATATTTTTCTTATGCAATTCTTCTATGAACTCTTTTATGTCGGCTATTCTTCTCTCGTAAGCTCCAAGCTCTTTCAAAAGCGGATCGGAAACTTCAAACCCGATTCTTCCTGTGTAGTCTTTGATGTCTATGACAATGGAATTTATCTCGGTATCATCGGCGATTTTCACAAGACTGCTTCTAAGTTTTTTATCGCCCGCTACCCAATTGGTCATATATATAGCTTTGACTTGAGAAGGCGTAGTCAAGTGAGAAATAATTTTTTTGACCGGAACGGCAAATTCCCCCGCCCGCGAAAAAGTATTTATTTATAATTATCATTATTAGCCTTTATTTTTCAGATAAATCTTAATTATTCCGAATTACGAAATGCTAAAATTCAGGTCCTCGGGTCGCAAAAGCTATTTGTTTTTAAATGTTTTTGCTCAACCAGACCTAAATTTTAGCATTTCGTAATTCGGGGTTAATTAGCTATATTGTGTCCGGTATGACCCTCACTTGCGGTCTTCCCCGCTCTGCCGTAAGTATCAATATGGCTATTCTGGACAAAGGAATCAGTGATTGTGTGTTCTTTGCCTTTAAGCGCTCGTCTCAAAGAATTTATTTCCTTTCTGATAAGTAGCGCGATGATTGAAACAGCGACTCCTAATACCGCATAGAATATTGTTTTCCATAAGCTCGAGAAACCTGTTTCCGACAAAACGGCAGTGATTATTCCCAGTGAAAAAATAAGAGAAATTTTTGACATAATAATTTAAAAAAATAATTTATAAGACAATTCTACGGCATAAATGAAAAATATCAATGAACTGAAGGTTGTAGCTTGCCCGCCGATGAGGTGGGGTGGTAGGTTTTTAAGAAATTAGGATAATGTAATTATAATTTTGAAACAATCAGACTGTCAGAGATTTTATAAACATCTCCGGCGCCTATCGTGATGACAACATTGTTTTTATCGGTGTTTGCAATTATGTATTTTTCAATTTCAGAAAAATTATTGAAGCAAATGGCCGTTTGATTATTTTTCTTAATTTCTTCCGCCAGCATTTCCGAATTAATACTGGAGTCATTTTTCTCTCTCGCCGCGTAAATCGGAGAAACGGCGACCAGATCAGCATCTTTGAAACTTTTTCCAAATTCAGCCAAATGTCTCTTCGTCCGGCTGTAAAGATGGGGCTGAAACACGGCAATAATTTTATTTTTTGGATACAATTCCCTCGCGCTTTTCAAGGTCGCTTTTATCTCCGTCGGGTGATGGCCGTAATCGTCGTAAACAAAAACGCCGTTTTTCGTTTCGCCTTTAAATTCAAACCGCCGCCATGTTCCTTCAAAACTTTCCAAAGAATTTTCCGCTTTTTTAGAATAAACTCCCAAAATTTCCGCCGCCACTATCGCCGCTTGGGCGTTTTTTATATTGTGCTCGCCTGGAATTTTTAAATTAAAATTATTGTTTACTTTCGTGTAATCTATTATTTTAAATTTTGCCTCTTTAATTATGTCTTTCAAATTTTCATCGTTTGGATCACAAACCAGATACCCTTCCTTTGGCAATTTCGCCGCGAATTCGCCGAACGCTTTTTTAATATTTTCCAAATTGCCGTAATAATCCAAGTGGTCATTGTCTATGTTAGTGATGACGATAATTTTCGGATTAAGATTAAGAAAAGATTTTTTGTATTCGCAAGCTTCCACCACAAAATACTCGCTTTTGCCCGCCACAAAATTGCTTCCTTGATCTTTCAATAAACTGCCGACGATAACAGTCGGGTCAAGTCCGGCGTCAATAAGAATTTTCGCAATCATCGCCGTCGTCGTGGTCTTGCCGTGCGCGCCGGAGACGGCGATAGTATATTTATCTTTGGAAATAAGTCCGAGCATTTCCGGATAAGAAAGCGTAGGGATGTCCAATTTGGCGGCTTTTTTTAATTCCAGATTGTCGGCCGTGACAGCCGGAGTGTAGACAAGCAAATCAACATCATTGGCGACATTGTCGGCGCTGTGCCCGATAAAAATTTTCGCCCCAAGTTTTCGCAATTCATCAATTATCGCCGAATCCGAAACATCCGACCCGCTCACAATTTTTCCTTCCGCCAGCATCATTCTGGCAATCGCCGAAACTCCTACCCCCCCTATCCCCGTAAAATGCGCCTTTTTAATTTTACTCAAATCAACATTTTTCATATTATTTTTATAAGTCTATATTACATCAAAATTTTAGATAAAAAAATCCTTGAGCCCGCATTTTATGTTTTAAAAATCCTGCGCTATTTCTGCTATCGCTGAATTAAGATACACATTTTATGTTTATTTTCAGTAATTTAATACGGCAGAGCGCCTTTATCAGGCAAACAAAAACCGCCAGCCGAGGCTGGCGATTTTTGTATTACCTCAATCTAACCTGCTTTTGTTTGCCTTCAAGTTTAATAAGTTACGCTAGCCGAATCGCTTAACGAATTGCCGTTAGTATCGGCGCAATTGAGCGTGTAAGTCGCCGTTTGGCGAGAAGATGTATTAACAGTATAGTCCGGTGTTCTATACGCTTTTCCGGAATTTGCAATTATGTTAGTTGAATCCGGCGTATTGGAAAGTTCTTTGGCGTTGGAACCGTAAGACAAAGAACAATTTTTAACGTTAGAAACGGTCCATTTTAATTCAGCGGACTCTGTTCCGCGGGAATTGGCGTTATTCAATGTAATTGAATCGCTATAATCGCCATATTGGTCATTTTCCTTTACCTCTCTGACTTTTAAGTCCACCGAACCGGCAGAACCGCTGGAAACGGAAGAAGACGAGCTGGAGCTGGAAGATTCGCTTGATGAAGTGGTAAAATATTTTACTAATCCGCTGGTAACTTTTTCTGTTTTAGAATTCCATACGTAAAGTCTATAAATATATTTCGTCCCCGATGATAATCCGGAAATGTCGGCGCTTACGGAGACATCGCCTGAAGTGCTACCGATTGACGTATAGGTGTTGGAGGGAACGTACTTGGTTGCCGATGAACTTTCGCTGTTTTTGCGATAAGCAAAGATATAAGAAAGACTGTTCCCGTTCGGAGTGATTGTGCCGTTTAGGGTGGCGGAAGTTGAAGTTATTTTGCTCGCGGATCCGGTTACTGTTGAATATGAACCCGTTGAGGAAGAAGAGGCTTTGGATGACGAGCTGGAAGAAGATGTTCCCGACGCCTTAAAACTAACATTCACATTTCTGTTTTGGGTCATCTTCGTTTTGCAAGTGAGAATGTTGTTTTGGACATTTCCGCTTTTACTGCAACCGGAATACTCGCCTAAAGCGTATCCACTGTCGGGAGTAATTTTCAAAGTAACCGTGCCGTTCTTGCCGTAACTGTGCGCGCAGGGAGAATTGCCGGAACTGCAATTGATTTTACCGTCGGTACTGGCAACATTTCCGCCTTCGGATACGGTAACCGTAAGGTCATAATATTTCCCTTCCTTATTGTCGATTCCTTCGCTGAAGCTGGCATTTATGGTTTTGTCGCCGTCCAAAGTGACATAGCATTGGTCTTTAACATTTTTGAAAGTCAGACAACCACCGCCCCAGCCGGAAAAAGTGGAGCCTTTTTCCGCGACGGCTCTAAAGTAAGCCAAACTGCAACCAGTACCTGTGCCTCTGCCTCCTGCGGTTATTTCGCAAATCTGCTCATAATTTTCGCTGCAATTACTGCCGCAGTTTATTCCGCTTATTTCTTTTCCTGAACTGTTTATGCTGACTACTTTGCCGACGCCCTTGCCGGTTTTTCTCACCGAGACGGATACAGTTTCTTTATTGGCCGATCCTTTCTTATTGAAGGTGGCGGAAACGGTTTTGTTGCCGCTCATTTTGATTGTGCAAGAAGTTACTTTTTGAGCCGCCCTGCAATCATCAGCCCATGTGGCGAATTCATATTGAGTGCTTGGCGTTGACGGAGTTAAAATGACAGATTCTCCTTTGTTGAATTTTACACTGCAATCGCCGCCAATTTCCGTTTTTCCTTTTGAATCAACAGTTCTTTTGCAATTTATGACACCGGAACCGCCGCTGCTTGTTATCTTGCCGGCGCCGGAAATCTTCACTTTAAGCGTGTATTGCTGAACGGAAGAACTGCTGGAACTGGCTCCGCTGGAAACGGAAGAAGACGAGCTTTGGACCGAACTTGACGATTCGCTTGATGTTTTAGTGGTAAAATACTTTAAGTCGCCATAGATAGTTTTCCCGCTTGTATAATTATACGCGTAAAATCGGTAAACATACTTTGTTCCAAAAGATAAGCCGGAAATTTTAACGATGGCGGCAAAATCGTTTGATCTGCTGCCGGTGGACATCCATTCCGTAGTTTTGGTCGCTTCGGCTGATTCCGATTCTTTTCTGTATTTGAAATAAACGGAAACATTCTCCCCTTTTGGATTAATCGTGCCGTTTAAGCTGGCGGAAGATGAAGTTATATCAAGCGCGTTGCCTGTTTTTGCCGTAAGGCTGACGGAAGACGAACTAGATGTCGTATCAGCATTAGCTACCGCCGCCGCTTGCTGGGAATCGTTATTGACCTTATTTTTATTTAAATTAAACCAATCCCAAAAACCGGCATTCGTGTCATTGTGGAAAGCGCCGAATGCGATAGCTGAAACCGCGAAAACTGAAATTAGAAACTTATTCAAATTTTTACTCATATAAAATAATTAATGATTTGCTAATAAAGATTTTTTTGACTTTTAATTGGTTAATTTTAGCACACATCTAAAAATGGGCATAATTTAAGTTATCCACATAACCCCGAATTACGAAATGCAAAAATTTAGGTCCTCGGGTCGCAAAAGCTATTTGTCTTTTGAATGTTTTTGCTCAACCAGACCTGAATTTTTTGCATTTCGTAATTCGGGGCGCATAAGTTATTTATTGTCGTTTAGAATTTTAGCGACCGATTCTGCCAGTTTTAAATGAACTTCATCGTCTTTATGAACGGCTCTTTCTTCAAATTCTATGCGTCCGGCGGATGAATCTTTAATCAGCTCAACGATCATTCGGGCAGTTATTTCTTTCGTGTCTTTTTCGGATTCCGTTTGTCGCTTATGCCAAAAGACAAGGTCAACAAGCAAAGAAGTCGGAACCCAATGTTCAAAAATAGGCGGCTCCGCGATCGGCTCTCCTATCGTCGCCAATATATTTTCTTTTTTATCAACGATCGCCTGCAATAACCGCCTATTGCCGTCAATTACCGTAAGTTTCTCTTTTTTCTTTATTACAAAAATAGGAAAATAATCTCTCGGAGCCGTTTCGTCTTTTTTCTCTTTCAAGATTTTTATGCTCTTGTTCAAAATTTCCCTGTTTTCTGTCCAAAAAATTTTATCTTTGACTTCGGCTGCCGATCGGGAGCATTTCATTTCTTTTATCGGACCGAATTGCCCGCCAAACCATAAATCTTTTACAGGCATCTCCTTTTCTTTCCATTTTATGTTTAAGGAAGTTATCCATGGCACCAGACTCTTCAACCGAAAACCTATTGAAATACCATGAACGGCGTTCCAAAAATTTCTTATTCCCAATTTTTTATCCCAATCTCCGATCTGCTTATCCATAGAGCGCCACAAAACCTCCTCTCTCAATTCCGGAAAAAAATTTCTCATTTCCTGCCGGACATATTGAACGGCGATTTTGATTCTCAACGGCTCATAAAGATGAGGTAAAAAATTTTCTTCTTCTTTTCCTTTGTTTTCCACGCTTTTATTTTATGCTAATCAGCCAGTTTTGCAAAGAAAAAAGGCGAAAGATTTTAGTCCCCCGCCTTTCGTTTTCGTCTCTTAGCCTTACTTAATGCCTGCAAACAAAGCTTTTATTTTTACAGTCTGGTCAGATAGTTTGTTTTCTTCGGCGGACTGATAGGCTTTATGCAGTAAATATTTGGCTTCATCAGCTCGGCCTACACTAGCCAAGAATTTTCCGTAACTTTTCATAACTCTTACTCTAGTAAGGATGGGTATGACTTCATCTTCCGATAATCTCATGGCCTGCTTGTAATTTTCTTCCGCCTCTTTGTCTTTGTGATACCTTCCCATACCGACAATCACATCAGCCTCATGAACTAGAAACAAGCAAAGGTCGTGTTCGGTTCCAACTCGTTCGGCTGAAATCTTATTTATGCCATGTCTAAGAAGAACAATTGCTTCA